>Ga0315282_10003958_pt1 | contig 26205 bp, 15 predicted proteins | sample YL17G07_20_MG_FD_203693 | JGI IMG/M metagenome (GOLD analysis project Ga0315282, IMG submission 203693) | Sediment microbial communities from Yellowstone Lake, YNP, Wyoming, USA - YL17G07_20 | ecosystem: Environmental > Aquatic > Freshwater > Lake > Sediment | place: USA: Wyoming | collected... | reverse complement strand
GAGTCACAGGCTCTCGCCGAAGCGATGTGTGAGCGAAAGAATTGCTCTGGATGCAAGTTTCTTGAAAAAAACTGAGCAAACAGAGGTTGTATAACTTGACATCGAGCTCTTTATAGGTGCCACCCATTCTAAGTCACAGCGACCTCAAGAACTTGGGACGAAGCCAACTCGTTTGCCCGTGGAGTTTCGAATGGTCGGGCTGGCTCGAATGAGCACCGTCGAACGAGTTTGGCGGTGCCACCCAAGGCGTGGAAGGCCCACGCTATTTGAATCGACGCCCGATCATTCCTCGCATTACGCGCGGCGTGGAGCAAGCCTCATGCGTGCATCCCGTTGGCGACTCAGGTTGGTGGTGACGCGTATCGGAAGGGGTGCAATCTGTTGTGAACAGCCCCTTCAAACGGCACATGTCACCGGCGGTTTTTATTCCGCAACGGGTTGACAGGGTGGTAACGGGTTCCTATGATACGCACTTTCATTGGCGGGAGCACGAGTGTGGTTTTGCAGCAGTGGATAGATGAACATCGTAGATACCTGGGCTGTAAGATAGGTATGGTGAAGCGGCCCATGACTCCTGTCCATCCGTGGACAGTCCCAGCATCGGGGGTGTCTCTTTAGGGAAGTCCTATGAGCGATTATATTGTTCTGGTCAAGCAGGTGCCGGACGTCTCGCAGATTACGGACAACGCGTTCGATCCGGAGACGGGCACGCTCGTCCGCTCGCGTCTGGCGAACGTGATCAACGAGTTGGACACGCAGGCGCTGGCGTTCGCGAATCAAATGAGAAAGATCAGCGGCGACGCGGAGGCCCGGCTGATCGCACTGACGATGGGCCCGCCGATGGCCGAGGAGGTGCTGCGGTACAGCCTGGCCCGAGCGGCGGATCAGGTCGTGCTCCTGACCGACCGTGCGCTGGGCGGCGCCGATACCGTGGCGACCGCCAACCCGCTCGCCTACGCGATTCGCAGGATCACCAGAGAGTTGCTCAAGTGCGGCAACGACTACCTGGTGGTCTCGGGCATGCAGTCGGTGGACGGCGATACGGCCCAGGTGCCCGCGCAGATTGCCGAGGAGCTGGGTCTGCCTTGCATCGCCTACGTGACGGCGGCCCAGTACAAGAATGATCGCTTCGAGTTTACCCGCATCATCAGCGGCGGCAGTCAGACGGTGGCGGCCAAGAAGCTTCCGGCCGTGGTTACCGTCGCCAAGTACGAATTTCCCCTGTTCGCCACGTTCGCCGGCAGCCGCTGGGCGAAGAAGGCCCCGTTGGTCCAGTGGGGCGCCGATGACGTCAAGGCGCCGATGATCGGGGCCAAGGGCTCCAAGACCGCGGTGATCCGCGTCTTCCCGCCGGGCAAGAGCACGCGAAAGTGCCACCAGGTCAGCGATGTGAAGGAGCTGGCCAAGACGATAGTCGAAAGCTTCAAGAAGGCCGACGCGCAAGCCGCCGGCACGGGCAAAAAGCAAGACGGCAGATACGTCCTGCCGAAGCACCGGCCGAGCCTGTTCGAGCGGAAGTTCGAGGCCACGGCCAAGGAGCAGGAGGACTACGAGCTTCTGGGCCGGATCGTCAAAGAGCTCGGCTTCAAAGACGCCGATCAGATCGACGAGGCCGCACAGGAGAAAATCCTCGCAAAGGCCGGAGAGAGCTTCCATAAGAACGCCCTCGAGGACATGCTTGCGGGCGTCAAGGCGACCGAGCCCGCCTTCAAGGGCGAGGTCTGGGTCGTCGCCGAGCACGCGGACGGCGTCGTGCATCCGGCCACCTTCGAGCTGACGGGCAAGGCACGCGAGCTGGCCGACTCGCTCGAAACGAAAGTCGGCGTGTGCATCGCGGGTGACAACGTCAGCCACATGGCCGAGGAGCTGATCGCGGCCGGCGCGGACAACGTGTACGCCATCGAGCACCCGCTGCTGAGGGAGTTCGACCCGACGGCGTATCGCAAGGCGATTGCCGATGCCATCGACAAATACGTGCCGCAGATCGTGCTGTACGCGGCGACGCCGCAGGGGCGAGTGCTGGCCCCGATGGTGTCTTACCGTACGGGCTGCGGCCTGACCGCCGACTGCACAGGACTCGCCATTCGCGACAGCTCGCGAAAGGCCGAGGTCGGCCTGCTGTTGCAGACTCGTCCGGCCCTCGGCGGCAACGTCATGGCGACCATTCGCACCAAGGGTTCCAAGGCACAGATGGCGACGGCCCGGCCCGGCGTGATGAAACGCATGCCACCCGACCCGTCCCGCAAGGGGAAGATCATCCGCCACAAAGTCGAGCTGACGGAGGCCGATGTCAGCCTGGAAATCATCAGCATGGAGCTGGGCCACGGGCAGGTCAATCTGCACGCCGACGCCGTCGTCTCCGGTGGCAAGGGCATGCAGAGCCGTGACAATTATGAGAAGCTCGTCGGCCTGTTGAGGGACGCCTTGGCCAAGAGGCTCGATACACCGGTGGAGCGAGGCGCCTCGCGTGCCGCCGTTGAGCAGGGGTTCATCGGCCGGATTCACCAAGTCGGCCAGACGGGCACTTCCATCGGCCCGAGGCTTTACGTCGCCCTCGGCATCTCCGGCGCCATCCAGCACATGATCGGCATCGCCAACACCGAGACGATCGTGGCGGTCAACAGCGATCCCAACGCGCCGATCTTCAGGCAATGCGATTACTATATGGTCGGAAACGTCGAGGATGTCGTCCCGACGCTCGTGGAGGCGTTGCAGCAGGCGTAGCGTGGAAATTCACTATTTGCAGTTTACCATTTACGATTTGACATCGCGCCGTGTGACATCGCTCGGCTGCGAGTGGCTCCGTGCGTGCCGCGCAAATCGTAAATCATAAATGGTAAATCATAAATCGAGAGGTATAGCGTGCCGAATCATAGTGAATACAGCAAGACAACGGTCCTGGTCGTGGGCGGCGGTCCCGCGGGTCTGTCGACGGCGATTCAACTGAAGGCGATCAAGCCGGACATCGATGTATGCGTGATCGACAAGGCCCTGGATCTGGGCAATCACAACCTCTCCGGCGCGGTCCTTGAGAAGGAGCCGCTCAGCACATTGCTCGATGCCGCCAAGCCCGGCTGGCGCGACACCGACGAGGCCAAACAAATCCTCGCCAACGTGATCGACAAGGACGACATCATGTTCCTGCTCGGCGGGAAGATGGCATTCCGGATCTTTCCGATGATCAAGATGGCCCGGAGCATGGGCCTGGCCTTCGGCCAGATGATCCATCACGGCGACTATTCCGTGTCCATCAGCCGGCTGACGAAGTGGCTGGGCGGCATCGCCAGAGGTATGGGCGTCGAGGTCCTGACGGGGTTTGCCGCCGATCACGTCGTCTTCAGTGGCATGGGCTTCCAGCCCATGAATCATCGGCAAGATGCCGATGCCACGTTGGCGGCCGGCGTCAAGCTCGTCGATCAGGGCGTCGATAAGGAAGGGCACAAGCAGCCGAACTATACCGAGGGCGAGACCATCCGGGCGAAATTCGTCGTGCTGGCCGAGGGCTGCGACGGCCTGGTCACCGAGCGGTTCGTCGAGCAGGCGGGCCTGAAGCGCGAATCGCCGCAGCTCTTCTCACTCGGCGTCAAGGAGCTGATCAAAGTCACGCCGGAGCAGTACAACAAATTCACCCGCGGCCGCGTCGTCCACGCAATGGGCTATCCGATCTGGACCCCGGTTCGCGGTCCCGGCATGTTCGGCGGTGGCATCGTCTATGCCGCCGAGCAGGACCATCTGGCCGTCGGCATGATCGTCGGCCTCGACTGGAAGTACCACGACTTCAACGCCCAGGATGCGCTTGTGCTGTTCAAAGAGCACAGATTCGTCAAGCCGTTCATCGAGGGCGGCACGGTCGTCGAGGCCGGCGCCAAGATGATCCCCGAGGGCGGCTGGCACGCTGTGCCGCGCGACCCCACTACGCGCAGCATCGGCAAAGGCAACGTGATGATCCTCGGCGACGGCGCCGGCTTCGTCAATATGCTCAAGATCAAAGGCCTGCACAACGCCATCAACTCCGGCATCCAGGTGGCCAAAGCCATCGTTGCGTCACTCGACACGCCCAACGCAGCGGCCCTGAAGTACACGGAGAACGTCGAGCAGTCGAACATCGCCAAGGAGATGAAGACCGCGAAGAACTTCCGCCAGACAGTGGCCAGGTTCGGGCCGCTGCAGGGCATGCCGCTGTCGGTCCTCGGCCGCTGGCTGCCGAAGTTCCACGTCGAGAAGGACTACGAGGCGATGACCGGTGCTTCCTATCGGCTTAAGCCCGACCAGACGTTCGACAAGGACACGTTCACGGCGGTCGCCGCCACGGAGCATCGCGAGGAGCAGCCGGCGCACCTGAAGATCCTCGACCGGACCATCTGTGACACGCAGTGCCGGCCGATGTTCGAAGCCCCCTGCATCACGTTCTGTCCCGCAGGCGTCTACGAGGCGATTCACGATGAGGTCAAGCCGGCCAATCCCTCCAACTGCCTGCACTGCAAGACCTGCCAGCGCAAGTGCCCCTTCGACAACATCCGCTGGACCGCCCCCGAAGGCGGCGGCGGCCCACGATACAAACGAATGTAGCTTGGAGATTTACTATTTACAGTTGACTATTTACCACTTGTGATCGTGCCGCAAAGTATCGCTTGGGTGCGAATAGCTCCGGCAGCTCGGCACGAATCGTAAATCATAGACTGTAAATCATAAATCCAGAAAGTGCCTATTCCTTTGCCCCGTGCTTACGCAGAAGCTCAACGGTCTCAGGGTGCCCTCTATCTCTTGCGTGCTGCAAAGGAGTGTGACCGTCGTTGTCTTTGGCATTTACGTCTGCACCCTTGGCGAGAAACAGTTCGATAGTTTCGTTTAGGCCGTAGTATGCTGCCCACGTGAACGGCGATGAATTATCAATCCGAAGCTTAGCGTTGGGATTTGCACCTTTGTCAAGAAGCATCCGGGTCATTTCCAGAGAGCGGAATACCGGGTCTACAGTGTAATGCAGAAGCGTCCAGTCATCCCGGTCTTTCGCGTTTGGGCTGGCGCCATTGTCCAAAAGCAGCTTGAGAGTATCCGGGCGGTCATTCCAGACCGCCTCCAACGAAGGAGCATAGCCCCAGGCTTCTGAGTTGACATTGGCGCCTTTTTGAATGAGAAACTCGGCCAAATCCCTGTGCCCGTGTATGCACATCCAATACAGAAGATCATCAACGGGGGAAACATCGGCTCCTTTGTCAATAAGAAGCTTCATCACGTCTTTGTGGCCAAGCCGTGCTGCACAAAATAAGGGTGTCTGGTCATTTCTTGTTTTGGCATTCACGTCAGCTTTGTTAGCAATCAGTAGTTGCGCCACGTCGCTGTAGCCCTTTTTGGATGCGATGTGCAAAGGTGTTTCTCCATTCTTGTTCCTTGCATCGACGATCGCACCTTGGTTGATGAGCAGCTCTGTCACTCCTTTGGAACCTCCGTCAGTCGCATAGTGTAAAGGTGTCCCAAGTCCTCCGGGAACTGCATCTGCGTTGACCAAGGCGCCCTTTGCGATAAGAAGCTCTGCGACCTCCCTCTGCCCCGTAGCTGCCGCCGCGTGAAGGGGCGTTAGCGCATATCCCTCTTGTGCGTTGACACTAACACCCTTTTCAATAAAGCTCTTTACCTTGGCCAAGTCTCCTGTGTAGGCGGCTAATTGGATCGTGGAGACCTCTACCCCTTTCGAAATGAGTAGCTTGACCGTGTCTTTGTGGTTTTGCATAGCGGCGAGATACACGGGCGTCTCACCGTGAGCATTCTTGGGGTTCACATCGGCATCGTTGGAGATAAGCAACTCAACTATATCATTGGCGCCAGCCATACACGCATAGTGCAGGGGGGTACAACCCTGTCCATCTTTCGAGTCAAGTGCAGGGTTTTCGCGCCCCATCCTCTGCACCAGCACCTTTGCAGTTTCCGTACGTCCCAGCATGGCAGCACGGTGAAGAGGGGTGAGACCATCATTCGTCTTCTCATTTATTGCGGCACCTTTGGCCAGCAGGTGCTCGACAATATCTCTTCGGCCATTTCCGGAGGCGACATACAAAGGTGTACAACCATTCTTGTCCTTTGAATCTATCTGTGCTCCACTCGAGACAAGAACATTGGCTGCCACAATGTTATTCATTCTTTCGTTTTCAACACTGGGTACTTCACGACTGGCTGGAGAGGCAAGGTGAAGCGGTGTCTGACCATAGTCATTTCGCGCGTTTACGTCAGCGCCTTTGCCGATAAGAAGGTCCAACAGATCTTTCGAGGCGTCCCACCCACGAACGGCAAGGTGTAATGGCGTATTGCCACTCCTGTCTCTGGTGTTGACCTCTGCCCCCCGGCTGATGAGCAATCTGGCCAGTTCCGTATGGCCCTTCTCGGACGCGTAATGCAACGCGGTCCCTCCCACATCGTCTTTTTCGTTGATGTCGGCACCCTCTGAGAGGAGCGATTTCACCTTCTCGATGTCGCCGACGGCTGTGGCCTCGTGTAGCAGGGGTATAGCTTTGGCTGGCGGCTTCGGCGCCTCGGTCTGGGCTCGGGCGGCCAGCACCAGGGCCGTTGGGACTGTCAGGAGCGCAGCCAGAAGGACCGTGGTGGCGGCTACCAGACTCGGACGTTTGTAGAATCTTTTTCCTGGTCTTAACATGGCTTCTATCCTTTCCTCGATGTTTTTGACGGGACCGGCTACGGCTAACGAGGGCACGGGCCGGGTGGATTCCTGGGCCTGGATCAGTGTGCTGATGAGCGCGGTGCTGTAATCCTTGGGTCTGGCGCCCAGATGGGCGAGGGCCATCTCGTCACAGCATTTCTCTCGCTCGCGACGGATTATCTGATTCGCCCACCAGACGAAGGGGTGAAACCAGAAAAGGCCCTGGGCGACGACCTGGAGTACGTTGATGGCGGCATCGAAACGCAGGACGTGGCTCAGCTCGTGAGCAAGGACATCCCGTCGATGCTCGGGGCTCTCGATGGAGAGAAAACTCGGGGGAACGTAGATGCTCCCCCGCAGCAGGCCCCACACGAACGGCTGTCCTACGCCCTCCACGATCCAGATTCTGGGCAACCGCCGGGCGTCATAGGCTCGCAGAAGGTTCGCGGCATCCGCGTGTACATCATCGGGAAGGGGCCTTCGGTTCTCTTGCAGCCAGTGGTGGCCTCGCAAGGCGCGAAGCAGGTTCATCGTTAGGTAGGCGCCGGCGCCAGTCAGCCAGAAGGTTACGATCGCCCCCCAGACCGGCCACGGCCGAGGCACGGTGACGACGACCATGTGGCGGGTGTCAAGCTGGGGAGCTGTCGGAGGTAGGGCGAGTTCCTCCACGGGCATGGGTCTGCCGAATAGATCCATGACGGCGGCATGGTCCAAGCTCCACGGTGGCTGTAGCAACACGGCCGGAAGTCCTTCAGGCGCTGGTCCCGGCAGGACTTGGAGTGCCACCGTGTGCAACGGCGGGACAAAGCATCTCACCACGACGATCAGCCAGAGCAGGTAACGCACGTGTGCGCTGCGGCGTCGCAGGACGAACGTAGCCGCCGCCACGGCGACCGTCAACACGGCGATCTGCCAGCTTTGGACGACCAGGTACAGCACGACAATAGTCAGGTAAGCGGACATAGTTGGCGTCTCCCAATCACGATCTCGCTATGACTTCTCGATCAGCTTACTCAGGCTCGGGGTCTGACCCCATGGCGCACAATCAGCAGGATGATGCCGGCCGCGACCATGGCTCCGAGGATGATGAGGGTCCATTGCCCGCGATAGTCCACTGTGCCCCTGACCTCGGCCGGCGCCCCAAGGCTCACCCTCGGAGGCTGCTGGTGCCCCATCTCGATCTCTTGAATACGCCGGCGAATCTTCCCGTAGAGCTCCTCATCGACCTTCAGCTCAAACTGTAGACTCTGTAGACTCGGGTTCGCGTCTGCCATGTTGATCGAGTCGGTGCCTGTCGTGCCACCTTCGTTGGTCGCTGCGCTGGTGGGTGGTCGTATCACCCCGTATGCCTTCCGCATACTGTCGATGTGTCCCAGGATCTCGTCACGCTGGTAGGCCAGGAGCTTCAGCTTCTCCTCCAGGACTCTCAGGTTCTGATCCATCCTCTCAGTTTCATCTCTTCCGCATCTCGACACATAGTTCCGGAGGAAGGAGTCAACGATGGTCTTGGCTTCCTCCTCATTGTCACTCACCATGGTCACCTCGATTAGCTCCGTGTCCGGCACCGGGGCGGCCTTGATGATCCCTTTCGCAATCGCCTGCCTCAAAATGCGCTCGACGCCTTGGGCGCCCGCTTCCTGAGAGGCAGGCTTTGATGGTGACAAGAAGGACTTCAGGCCCTTACGTGCAAGATCGTCGGCCACATCGGAGACCACTGATGCGCTTGTGATCATGGCAGCCTGGGTGCGCATGGAGAGTGCGTAGGCCTCGCGATCGAAGGGCTTGGGCTCGGAATTCAGAGGGTCGGGTGTGGTCGGGGCGATGCGGATCAGGCCTGAGACAACGTACTTCGGCTTGACGTTGAGCACCACCGCCGTCGGGACCGCTACCAGGGCCACAAGAATGATGAGTACCGCTGTCACAAGGCTGGGGCGTCTGTAGAACCTTCCACCGGGTCGGAGCATAGTTTTGATCCTTTCCTCAATGTTCTTCAGCGGACTGGCGACGGCCAGTGACGGCACGGGCCGGGCGGATTCCTTGGTGCGCGCGAGAGTCTCGACGATAGCCGTGCTGTAGTCCTTTGGGGTCGTGTGCAGGCGGGCGATGACCATCTCGTCGCAGCACTTCTCTCGCTCCTCACGAATCTTGTGATTCGCCCACCACACGAAAGGATGAAACCAGAACAGGCCCTGGGCGATGACCTGGAGCACGTTGACGGCGGCATCACAACGCAGGACGTGACTCAGCTCGTGGGCGAGGACATCCCGCCGGTGCTCGGGGCTCTCAGTGGAGAGAAAACTCGGGGGAACGTAGATGCTCCCGCGTAGCAGTCCCCACACGAAGGGCTGGCCCACGCCCTCCACGAGCCAGATTCTCGGCAAGCACCGGGCGCCGTAGGCATGCAGGAGGTTGGCGGCATCCGCCCTTGCCTCATCGGGAAGGGGCCTTCGCGTCCTCCGCACCCAGTGGTGGCCGCGGAGACCCCGCAGCAGGTTCATCGCGAGGTAGCCGCCGGCGCCGGTCAGCCAGAGGATTCCTGCGACCCACCCCGATGGTGACGACCCACCCGCCACCTCTGTAGACCGGCGCGAGTCAAACCCGCGATCCACCGGAAATGAGAGGGTGTTGTGTAAGGCCCCGAGCGCCTCTGGCAGGATAGGGCTCGCGATGGGCGACGGATCCGGACTCCACGCCCGCGGTGGCGATGAGAATGGGGTTCCTTCGAGCACTGGTAGCGACACCGCATGCAACGGTGGCACGAAGCATTTGGCCAGTACGATCAGCCAGAGCAGGTGGCGGACATGCGCGCTGCGGTGTCGCAGGGCGAACGTCGCTGCCGCTATGACTGCCGTCAGCACAGCGATCTGCCAGCTCTGAGCGACCAGATATCGCATAACGACGGTTAGGTAACCGGCCATGATTGGTACCTCCGTATCACAACTTCGCTACGATTTGTCGATCAGCTTCTTCAACTCCTCGATGTCTTTGGCGTCGATGCGGCCCTCTTCCGCCAGGAACTGCATCAGGGGCCTGGGGTCGCCGCCGAACAGCCGGTCCAGGAAATCCAGCACGGTCCGCTTGACGACCGCCTCGCGTTTGACGGCGGGGCAGAACACGTAGGCCTTGCCTTCGGTCTTGTGGGTCAGATAGCCCTTTTCCTCCAATCGTCGCAGCAGGGTCTGGACCGTCTTGTAGCCCACTTTGCGGCTGCCGGGCAGCACGTCGTGAACCTGTTGCACAGTGGCCTTGCCGGACTGCCAGACCAGGCGGAGAATCTCCGTCTCCGCCGGACTCATCGCCTTCAAATTCCGTCTAACCATGGTCTACTCCTCTTACATATGTCAGACACATTATCTTACACCTGTAAGACATGTCAACAGAAAAAGGGAGAATTCCAGGATTTTTTTCTGGGGCATGCTTGATCCGCTCACCGCCGGGTGGCACCAGAATCCGCAGGCTGAGGCCCGCCAGACCTCACCGTTTCTCTTGTTGCGGTCGCGCGCTTGCTCACCTGACTCCGATGCCGGCTGGCTGCTTGTCGGAGCCGTTGAGGTTGAGGTGGAACAGGTTGGGCAGTTGCTCGTAGAGGCGCTGGACGGCCTCGTCGCTGAAGTTGCTGTCGGAGTAGATCTCCACAAAGCTCAGTTGCTTGAAGTTCTCAAGATAGCCCAGGCCCTTATCGGTGATGTGGCCGCCGGAGGTCCAGTTGCCTTTGTTTTTGTCGAATCTGCCGACGATGGTCAGGAGATCGAGCTTCTTGAGATTGGCTAAGCGTTTGAGTCCCTCGTCGGTCAGGCCGGCGCCGCCGAGTCCGAGCCGGTCGATATTGGTCAGGCCGGCCAGGTAGAGCATGCCCTGATCCGTGAAATTGCGCGGGCCGATTTGCAGCCAGCGGAGCTTCTTGAGGTTGGCCAGGCAGGCCAGGTCGGCGTCATTGAAGGCATCCTGTGAGTAGGGCCCGAAGCCCAGGCTCAGGTCCTCCAAATTGGTCAGGCCCGACAAATTCAGCACAGCCCCGTTTCGCTCCAGCTCGCCCACATCCAGCCGGGTCAGGCTTATCATCGAATTGATCGAAGCCAGGCCCGCGAAGGTCAATTTGCTGTGACTGATGTCGAGGTTTTGCAATGACTTCAGTGCTGTCAGTTTGGCCAGGCCCTTGTCCGTCACGTTGTCGCAGCCGAACATGTGAAGTATTTTCAGGTTCGTCAGCTTCGCGACGTGGTCCATGCCGGCGTCGGTGACCCCGATGCTGCCGATGTGAAGCTCCTCAAGCTGACGGAGTCTGGCTATGTCCGCGAGACCTCGATCCGTGTAGTATTCCTTGTTCACGGCGGGATTGTTGAAATGGATACGGGAGATTTGCAGGTGCTTGAGGTTTGACAGTTCCGCCAGATGGGCGAGGCCGACATCCGTGATCCCGTGCTGCTCCTGCGGAAGCTCAAGATGTTCCAGGGTCTTGATCTGCTTGAGATAGCCCAATCCTTTGTCCGTAATCTGCGAGCTTGCGATGTTCAGGTCTTTCAGGGAGCGCATCTTCGTGAGGTGCGCGATCCCCGCATCTGTAATGCCTCGCATCCCGTGCAGGCACAGAGTCTCCAAGTTCGGCAATTCGGAGATTTGGGCCAGGCCGGCGTCGCCGATTCGAGAGTAGCCTTCGTGAACGGAGAAGATTCGCAGCGACGGGATTGCCTTGACGTGGATCATGCCCGCATCGGTGAAGCCGGGACCATACAGACACAGGTATATCAGGTGCGTCAGGCCGCGAAGGTACGCCAGGCCGGTGTCGCCGATGCCCTGGCCAAGGTACAACTCCTCCAGGGCGGTCAGCTTACTGATATGCTGCAAACCGGCGCTCGTGACCTTCGTGGTTCCCGGGAAGTACAGGCGCTTGAGCGACTTCAATTGCGCGACATGGACCATGCCCTGGTCAGTGACCTTGGAGTTCAGACTCAACTCCTCCAGGGAGGGGAAGCTGGCGAGGATGCTCATTCCCCAATCCGTAATATCAGTTCCCTCCAGAGACAGCTCGCTCAAACCGGTCAGATGCGTCAGGGACCTGAGGCGTGCGTCACCTGCCCCGACGCGGTTGCTCCCGATGACGAAGCCGAGGCTGTAGAGATCGTCCGGCCGGAGCTTCGTGAGCCACGAAAGGTCGCCCCACGAATTGGCGTTCACCGTGAGGCGCACGTGCTTGCCGGCAGGGATGCGGACGTCTCCCTGGGCCTCGCAGAAGTAGTCCCACGCGGTCCCGTCACGGCCGTTAACTCCTGCCCAGTGGAACCAGGATGTGAGTATTCTGCCCATTCCTTGATCCTGGACGTAGACTTTTCCCGCTGGCCCGTCGGCGGGGAAATGGAGCACGCGTTCCGTGCCGGGGTCAGCGATTGCAGTGCTCCGCGCGGAAGTGCTGGCGACGCTCGTCTGGCGAGCGGATGTTGATGATGGCTTGACGCTCGCGCTTTGAGCTTCGGCTCGGGCGGTGAGTGTGATGGTTGTCGTGCCGACGAGTGTCGCGGCCGACAGCATGGCGACCGCCGCCAAACCAGGCTGTGTATTGAGTCTCGTTCTGCGGACCATCATCGCTTCATCCCTTGCATACCTTTCAGAGCACAATGACTACTCGCTTTGGTCGACGAGCTTCGTAAGTCCGTATAATTGACGTCCGTCCGCCCAACCTGATGCAGAAAAATCAGAAGGATGAGAAGAGGCCGTTCGCAGCCTCGCGACGGACCCCTGTCAGTCTACCCATCTCCTGCGGCAGATCCGCCACTGGCCAAGGGCGCCGGCACACATCTGTTCTCCCGGATGGGAGTTGACGTTCCGGATCAGGAGCGGCTGAAGGCGGCTTCCCACTGCTCTTGAAGCGTTTGCAGGGGCTTGCCACAGATGTGCTCGAGCTGTCTGACGTTTTCCTCCTGGGTGGCCTTGTCGTCGGAGTTCCGGAGCGTCTGATAGGCATGGAGGAACTTGTCTTTGCCATAGGTGTCGATCAGGAACTTGACGAAGGAGGCGGCCTCGGGGTACGTGACCAGGGGCCGGCTTTCCGCAGGGCCGATCTGAGTGAATGTCAGCAATTGCGGCAGCTCGATCCAGTCGCCCCTGGTCTTCAACTCTTTTACCCACTGATAGATCGTGGCCTGTCCGCCGCCAAGACCTTCCATGGCGTGAGTACCGAGCCTCTCCGAGATGTAGACGGCGAAACCCTCGTTGAACAAGGCCGGCGGGCCGCCCACTGAGCCCATGAGGATGTGCGTGGTCTCATGGTAGGGGTCGAGCTTCTCCTCGGCATTGTAGACCTCCACGACCGTATTGCCGTACGCCCAGCCAACTCCCTGGTGGCCGGTGGCCTTGTGCTTGGTCTCCTTGTCCTCGAAGAACACCAAGCGTATCCGTACGCTGGAGTCCCTGCCGATGAACTGGCAGATTTGTCGGAATCCGTCGTCCATCTGCTTTGCGATCCGGTCGATGTCCTTGGCGGCGGTCGAGTCCTTGGGGTAGTAGATGTCGAAATGCTCAGTGCTGCGTTTCTGCATTTCCGGCAGCACACGCCTCTCCCAACCCTTCGCATCCGTTTGGCCTTCGTAGATCTTCCATTGGCCGCCTTCCTGGACGAAGTGGAGCTTCATCATCTCGTATTCGCCCTGCGCGTCGAGGGTCAGCCACGTGCCGAGCCGGGTCACGGATTCAGGACGCAGAGCGGTGAAAAGCCCCCTTGCCTCCTCGGATGCCATCTGTCCCTTGAAGTTCCCGATGTCGTTGCCGTACTTGGAGCGGAGGTAGTCCGACATGAGGTTCCAGGCGGCTTGATGGTCTTGCCCTTTGATGGAATTCTGGAATTCCGTGAATACCTTGATCACGGCGTCCTTCTCCGTCTGCGAGACGGGGCTTGCAGGCCCGCGACCACCCTCGGCCACCGGGAGCTTCTCCCCCGTGTACGTGCGCTCCTCGAAATAGTTGTCCGCGTCGAGTTTGCCCGCTGAGGCAGGGTTGTAGAACCGCAGGCGAACGAACGATTCGTCTGTGATCGGCCCCAGGAACTCGAAATTGAATGTCACCGGTCTCGTCTCCTTGGCCTTGATAGGTTCATAGAACTGTCTCTGCCAGCGCTGCATTGGACCGTCGGTCTGTATGTCGATGCCGAACGTCTGGTCCGACTCGGACGTGTTGACAACCCTCATGTGCACGACATTCTTACCCTGGTGGACCGGCTCGAACTGCACATCGAGCATGTTTAAGTTGCCAGGCTTCTTTTCGGATGCGCGTGATTCCTCCGGCATTTTGAGAATGGCGGGGACATAGCCGGCGATCCAGTCGATCTTCCACTGGCTGTCCTCACGGACGAAGTCGATGGTCCAGGTTTGTCCGTCAAGGGCGGCTGCCAGCGCGAGGACGCCATCGCGTTTGACCACCTGTCCCGGCTTAAGGTCCAGAAAATCACGTCGCTCCCAGGTGAACGCCGAATGCATCAGATGTGTCGGCTCCATGGCCCGGCGGAATGCTTGCAGCCCGTTCATTTGGTACTCCGCCCATTGATAGTCCTTACTGAATCGCTCCCAAGCCTGGTCGTATTCGCCGTTCTGAATATGACCTTGAATCTGGTTGAACGCCTGTGTGATGGCCTGAGCCTCGGCCGGCGATGCCTGCTTCGGGGCGGCCTCGTCGGCGCGGACTTTCGGCAAATCCGCACTCATGTACTTGTGCCCCTGGAAGTATCGCTTGTACTCGTAGCTTTTCTCCGTCGGGGGGTTGTAAAAGCGCAGGCTCACATAAGTCCGGTCGGTGACCGGGCCCTGAATCTTGAAGACAAGGCGCAGCGATTTCGTTTCTTGGGGCTTGAGCCTCAGGAAGTATCCCCCTGTCCCCCAGCCGACACCGCTCGTGTTGGGATCGGGCAGGGGGCTGCCGTAGTCGGGCGAGCGCGTGTAGATGTGGGCGGCGAAGACCTGCTCGGCATCGGAGGTGTTCTTGAGAGTGACGTGCACGACGTTCTTGCCCTGGTGGATTGGCTCGAAGCGGATGTCCGTTATTTTCAGGTGGCTCTCCGGCAGCTTGACGCCATACTTGTTCAGCCGGTCGCCGCTGACGAACTCCACGTGACCATCGGCAAACAGGACGTTGGTGCCCTGGCCGGCGCGCAACAGCGTCAGATCATAGGCGAGGGGAATGTCCTGTGCGCCATCTTTCGGGGGTGTCTTGCCTGCTCCGAGGTACTCCGCATCGCTCGACACGAACGCTGCCAATTCGTCGGCACGGTCCTGGCCGAAGTACGGCGTGAGCGCCATGAGTTCGTCAGGGTACTTCCCCTCGTGATCCGTGTACATGAGGAGGCTCAGGCCGAGTCTCTTCAGTTTATCGGCGGAGAGTACGCGCTGCTGAATCTGCGCCTCTTCTGTTTTGACCTCCTTTGCCGGCGCATTCGCGTTGTCGGTGGGGTGGCTGGTCAGGGCCAGCGTAGTCGGGACAACGAGCAGGGCCAGTGCCAGGGCACATACGACCGCCAACAGGCTCGGTCGTCTGTGGAATCTCCTTCCGGGTCGCAACATAGTTCGTATCCTTTCCTCGATGTTCTTTGCCGGACCGGCAATCGCCAGTGACGGCAGAAGTCCGTTGGATTTATGCTCGGCGAGCAGCGCCTCGACAATGGCCCGGCTGTAGGTCCGCGGCTGGGCCCCCAGCCGGGCGATCGCTATCTCATCGCAGCACTTCTCTCGCTCCTGGCGTATCTTCGTATTCGCCCACCAGACGAGTGGATGAAACCAGAAGACCGCCTGCGCGACGATTTGCAGCAGGTTGACGCCGGCGTCGAGGCGCAGAACGTGACTCAACTCGTGTGCGAGGATGTCCCGTCGGCGCTCAGTACTGCTGAGCATCATAAAGTTGGGGGGCAGGTAGATGTCGCCCCGCCAGAATCCCCACACGAAGGGCTGGCTGGCGCTGTCGAGGAGCCAAACCCTCGGCGCCCGCTGAACACCGAGCGAACAGAACAATTCGTCGATACCGGCGCGAAGGTCCGCAGGAAGCTCTGTTCGTTCCTTCATCAGCCGAAGCACCATTCGTCCGGCCTTGATCGAGGCGGCGGTTGCGAAAGCCGTCAGCCCGGCCAACCACACGAGGACAACGGCCTGCCGACGAGAGAGGTCGGGCAGGAGTTTGTGTACGGCGTGCGCCTCGCCGGATGGCTCGGCCGGCAGTTGGGTGACGATCGTCTCAGGCGTGGCAGATGCCGCTAGTGTTCCGGATGCCCCAGCAGATCGTTCCAGCAGCACGTCAAACGCCGTCTGCTTCTCCTGGGGCAGGATCGGCACCGCCACGGCGAACATCGGCGGCACTAGGCACTTGGCCACGACAAGCAGCCAGAGCAGGTATCGAGCGTGCGCGCTTCGGCTGTGCATCGCGCGGCTGATCACGGCAACGGCGGCAACGAGCACCGCGATCTGCCAGCTCTGGCTCCACAGGTAATCGGCAATCGCAACAAGCATCTTGTCCATCGCATGCCCTCCAGAAGGTCGCGACTATTCGCCCTCGATGATCTTCTTGAGCCGTTCGAGGTCCTCCGCGTCTATCCTGCCGTGCTCGGCCAGGTGCTGCACGAGCGGAATGGCGTCGCCGCCGAAGAGCCGTTCGAGAAAGTCGTTGACGGACCTCTTGATCACGTGCTCCTGCTGGACGGCCGGGAAGAACACATGGGCCTTGCCCTCGGCCCGATGGCGGATGTAGCCCTTGTGCTCCAGCCGCCGAAGCAGCGTCTGCACGGTCGCATAGGAGATCCGGCGTCTCGACGGCAGCTTCTCGCAGACCTGTTGCACCGTCGCCTCGCGCAGTCCCCACAACAGCCGCAGAATCTCCGTCTCCGAAGCACTCAACGATGGAAGCCGTGGTTTCGTCATGCTTGTTCTCCTTGTACATCTGTACAATCTCGTAGACGTACATTTGTACAAGTTGTTGCTGGAAAAAGTGGGAGAATCTGAAAAATTTCTTGCCGGTGGGGTGATGATCGCGGGCATGCCGTCGCCCGCCCATCTTCACTCAGGCGGGCGCTTCGTCGCGTGAGGAAGGGGCGGGGTCCCGTAAGTCCAACCAGGACAATGAGTTACGTAACTAACTCAAACTCGTGAATGTCATTGCGAGTCGCTGGGCCGCTTCGCGGCTGGTGTCGGAAAAAGAATGTAGTGTCCCGACCTTGGGTGCCATGCTTACCCTCGCGTAAGCATGTTCGCCATCGGATTAGGCATGTCTACGCGGTAGACATGGCACCCGTGTCCCAGCTAGTTTCTTAGGAGGAGCGCAGCGACGAAGCGATCTCAATTCCCAATGCCGGAGATTGCCTCGCTCCTCTGAAAGAGCGCGGCGCTAACATGTAGGGTGGGTTCTCAACCCACGCGTCAAGGAACGTGTTGCTCAGATGACCGCGTGGGTCAAGGACCCACCCTACGAGCGGCCCAAGGCCATTTCTTCATCCGCTCGCGGTGCGTCGAAGGCCCATGAATGGCTTCGCTCGCAATGACGGGTCGCAGCGCGGTGTTTCCAAATACGGCTGACAATGACGAGTATGTCTCCATGACCCCCGGCGGGGGCGGGACTCTCAAGGGCTCAAGTTCGCCTGGCGGAGCATTCCCGGGTTTCCGCCGCCGTTCGTTCCAGGTTTCCACGGACCGCGTGGGTGACGCTCTGTTGAGCCCTTGTTCCTATCACGGGATGTCCCGCGAGAGTCGCGAGTGGGGGCAAAAGCACACCTGCCGCAGGCTCGGACAAGCCCGCGCCGCAGTGTCCGTGCCCCCGTCTGATCTCTTCACGGCGACGCGGCGTCATGTTACGTCCACCAGCTCGAGGTCGAAGACCAGGTCCTCGCCGGCCAGCGGGTGGTTCGCGTCCAGCGTGACCGTGGAATCAGAGACGTCCATTACGGAAACCATCACGGGATCGGTGCCCGGCTGATCCACCCAGAGCCGCTCACCGATCTCCAGGTCGATCTCTTCCGGCAGGCTGTCCTTCGGGATTTCCTGGACCAGCTCCTCGCGCCAGGGTCCGAACGCCTCATCGGCAGGCACGTACACGGTCTTCGTCTCGCCCGTCTCCATGCCTTCGACCGCCTCCTCGATGGCTGACAGCATCGTGCCGTTGCCGAGCGTGAATTCCAACGGGTTGGCCTCGGCGGAGGTGGCGAAAACGGTCCCATCGTCCAGCTTGCCCGTATAATTCAGCTTCACATGATCGCCAGTTCTTGCCTGTGCCATGGCGTTTCCTTTCCTCTTTCGCGTCGACAGAACGGATGACCGATTCGTCATCTCCGGCGTCCGGCCGCATGCCGCCCCCCCGGCGCCACAGGTATGACTACGCTGTTCCCACATGAAGGCTCTGTGGGAAAACCCCGCAACCCGACGTGGGAATTTCTCCCCTGCGGCTGCGAACGTGGATGCCGACCCGCCCGCACGATCCCTCACGCGGGCAGAGTCAGGCGGCAGGTTTCTGCCTCGCCGCAATCTTGTTCCTGATAGACGGCATCGGGCGGCGTCTATAGAATGGCGTCATCATTGAGACACGAGGACCTGAGCGGCGATGTCGCACAATCTATTCATCAGCTACGCCCGCGATGATGATGAGCCGTTTGCACAGCGGCTGTACGAGGACCTTGTCAAAGCGGGCTTCGAGGTCTGGTGGGACCGACAGTCCATACGCTCGCGTCAGATCACCTTCCACCAGGAAATCGCCGATGCCATTCGCTCGTGCGACCGGCTTATCCTGGTCGTGGGGCCAAAGGCGGCCGTATCCGACTATGTCCGGCAGGAATGGCGCTGGGCGCTGGAACTAGACAAGCCCGTGGTCCCTGTCCTCCGCAAGGGCGATTACACGCACATTCCAGGCGAGTTGAGCCTGCTCCATTGCCCTGATTTCCGCGACGATGCGCAATATCCGGCCCAGCTCTCACGGCTGATCGAGAGTCTCCGCCTGCCCGAGCCGCCGCTGGGCGCGTTGTTCGGCGTGCCGAGCCTTCCGCCGCACTTTCTCGGCCGGCCCGACCTGCTCCGCCGGGTCAAGGACGCCTTGCTCGTGGACTTACAGAAGCCTGTTGTCATCACCGGCTCCGTGGCCCGAGTGGGCGTGCAGGGCATGGGCGGGATCGGCAAGTCCGTGCTGGCCGCGGCGCTGGCTCGCGACCGCGAGGTCCGCCGTGCTTATCCGGACGGCATCATCTGGGTCGCCGTCGGCCAGCAGCCAAATCTCGTCAGGCTCCAGCACGACGTCGCCGGCCATCTCGGCAGCCGCGAGCACTTCGACACCGAGGTCCAGGGTCGGGGCGTGCTCCGCCAACTCCTCGCACAGAAAGCCGTACTGCTCGTCCTCGACGATGTCTGGCAGGCGCGTGACGTGGAGGCCTTCGACGTCCTCGGCCCGCGCTGCCGCGCGCTGGTCACCACGCGTGACGCTGGCATCCTTCACACCTTAGGCGGCCAGAGTGTCCCCGTCTCGCTTTTCACCGAGCCGGAGGCCCTGCAACTATTGGCCGACGCCACAGGCGTGGAGCCCTCCGCTCTGCCACCCGAGGCCCACGAGATCGTGAAGGAATGTGGCTGCCTTCCGCTGGCCGTAGCCCTGTGCGGCGGCATGGCCAGAAAGAACGCCGGCCAGTGGAGCCCAATCCTCGAACGCCTCCACAGGGCCGATCTCGAAAAGATCGCCGACCGCCAGGCCATCAATGAGCAGCACCAAAGCATCTGGCGAGCCATGCAGACCAGCGTGGAAGTCCTGTCACCCGAAGAGCAGCGCCGCTTCGCGGAACTGTCTGCCTTCGTCACAGATAGACCTGTCCCCGAAGCCGCCATCGCAACCCTCTGGTCCCACACCGGCAACCTGACCGACCTTGGCACGACAGACCTGCTTATTAGTCTGTCCGAGCGTTCCCTCATCCGTCTGGACCAGACACCTGCCAATCCCGGCGCGCAAATCGACCGCCGCATCTCGCTCCATGACCTTCTCTACGACTTCGCCAGGGGGTTGGCCGGTAACCGAAAGCCCCTGCACAAGACCCTCCTCGCCGCCTATCGCAAGAAGTGTCCCAACGGCTGGCCCACCGGCCCCAACGACGGCTACTTCTATCAGCGTCTTGCCCACCATCTCCATGAGGCAGGGAAACGAGAAGACCTGAAGAAGTTGTTGTTCGACTACGGATGGCTTCACAAGAAGCTGGAAGTGACAGATGCCAACGGACTCATGGCGGACTATGATTATGCCGCCGATGATCCCCAGGCGCGGCTGGTCCAAGGCGCGGTCCGATTGTCGAGCCACGCACTTGCCCTGGATCGTTCCCATCTGCCAAGCCAACTGACTGGTCGGCTTCTGTCCTGCAAGGGGGCCGAAATCGCGGCGCTGCTGAACGATGTGGCACGGAGCGAGCGTTCCGCGTGGCTCAGGCCCTTGGCGGGGACGCTCACGCCTCCAGGCGGTCCGCTGCTCCGGACCCTGCGCGGCCATGAGGGCTGTGTGACTGCGGTGGCGGTGACCGACGATGGGCGCCACGCAGTCTCCGGCTCGCTGGATAATACGCTGAAGGTCTGGGACTTGGCGAGTTGGCAGACCGTCGCCACGCTAGTGGGCCATGAGGGTGGGGTGCTTGCAGTGGCGGTGACGCCGGATGGGCGTCATGTGGTTTCGGGCTCGCGGGATAAGATGCTGCGGGTCTGGGATTTGGCGAGTGGCCAGACCGCCGCCACGCTGGCGGGCCATGAGGGCGGGGTGAATGCAGTGGCGGTGACGCCGGATGGCCGCTATGCGCTGTCTGGCTCGTCGGATAAGACCCTGCGGGTCTGGGACCTGGCGAGTGGCCAGACCGCCGCCACGCTGGCGGGCCATGAGTGGTTCGTGAATGCCGTGGCGGTGACACCCGATGGTCGGCATGTGGTCTCGGGGTCGTGGGACAACACGCTGAAGGTTTGGGAACTGGCAAGCGGGCGACTGGTCCACACCCTGGCGGGCCATGAGGGGTACGTGACGGCCGTGGCGGTAATGCTTGACGGTCGCTATGTGGTCTCGGGCTCCGAGGACAAGACGCTGAGAGTCTGGGACCTTGCGAGCGGTCAGAGAGTCCATACTCTGGCGGGCCATGAGGGGTACGTGAATGCCGCGGCGGTGACACCCGATGGTCGGTATGTCGTCTCGGGGTCCGATGACTACACGGTGAGGGTCTGGGGACTTGCGAGCGGTCGGAGAGTCCGTACTCTGGCGGGCCATGAGGGGTACGTGAATGCCGTGGCGGTAATGCTTGACGGTCGCTATGTGGTCTCCGGCTCGTCGGAGCCAACACTCAGGGTCTGGGACCTATCTAGCGGAGAGGCTGTTGCGAACCTCTCTGGGGACAGCGACATTCTTTGCTGTGCGGTTGCTCCGGACGGTCGTACGGTTGTAGCAGGCGAGCAATCAGGTCGGGTGCATTTCCTGCGACTGGAGAATGTGCCGTGAACCAGGCGAGACTGGCGGGGAGATCAATTATCGGGGTCGCGGTAGGGGTGTCAATGGCGGTTAGTGAACGGGCGCAAAGAAAAACCCTCCTGGCGGCAGGAGGGTGGGGGATATTCGACGATGGGTCGGCAGGGACGCCGGAGGGCCGCTGCTTATTCGTTTTCGAGAGTCGTTTTCTCCGGCTTTGCGCTCTTTCTATGGGTGGGGTCCTCGGTCTTCTCTACGGGAGTCTTCTCGACGGGTGGCTCGCCGTTACCTGGAGCAGCGGGGGCCTGTCCCTCGGCCTTCTGGGCCTTTTCCCGTTGGATGGCATCGTAAATTTCCCTACGGTGAACAGGGATGCTCTTGGGGGCTGTGATCCCCAGTCGAACCTTGTCTCCACGCACGTCGACGATAGTGATCTCGACGTCGTCGCCGATCATGATGGATTCGTCTCGTTGTCTGCTCAGAACCAACATCGTTAACTCCTTTTATCGGCTGGTTTCGCAATGTCTCCTACGTTGGGGAGGATACCAGTGTTCACTTAGCCGATTCGTTCATTTTCCAGAGACCCGGCGGCGTCACGCCCCTGGCGAAGAGGCCACCTGTGTCCGACATGGTTTCATGTCATCTATATTTCGGCTAATTGAGGGAGGCAAACCAAACAAATTCACTTTTGTTCGGATCGCCCGGGTAGGTTATCGGGCGTTAACGATGTAACTTGTGCAAAGGGCGGGACTTAGAGATAATTGGCAGTCAAAAAAATTCAAAAACACTCCAGATTTATTCGGAACTTTGGTGCTTTCGCCAGTAATCGTAGCGGACCGCCATCCAGTAGCCGATGACGGCTCCCAGGCAGCCGACCGCCACGAACTGCACGGGCAAAATGGCGAACAGGGCGTGAGGGTAAAACGTGGCAGGCTCGGTCTCGGCGAACTTCGTCACGGTCTGCGAGTTCCCATAAACCGCGTCGGCAAACGGGAGTATGAACAGCGACGCCAGAGCGGGCCAGACGTAGCTCAGATTGAGAAATCTCTTGACGATGAACCCGGCGAAGCCAAAGGCGGCGAGCACGGCAAAGACGATCTGCCCGATCGCAGGCTGTGCCGCGACCATCACATAGGCGGTGCAGAGGTCCTGGGCGAAGACGCCGATCAGGAATGCGCCGATGGCGGCGCTGACCACCAACGCAATGGCCACGTTCACATAGTTGCTCGACTTGAAGGCAGCCTTAATCTGCACGAGGGTCGGCGCCGGCTGCGAGCCCGGACGCAGTTGCTCGGCGAAGAGCACGCCGGCAAAGCCCGCTGCTACCACCAGCATCCAGATTATCGGCTCGAACCGAAGCGAATGCAGAAGTGCCTCACGCTCGGCAGGCTTAGTGAGGGCCTGGTTCAGGACCCGCATGGACCCGGATCGGCCGGCCCAGACGATCAGGCCGAACGGAACGGCGAGAATCCCGATCTCCCGACCGTGCGGCCAGGCGATGAAATAAGCCGCAAACCCCACCCAGAAGGCCAGCGCCAGCAAGGTGATCGTCGCAAAGGGACTTATGTTCCACGCACGCACAGGCAGCAGAGGGTCGGCGGGCGAAGCGAGCGGCCACGCCAGCACACCGATGACAATGATTCCCAGCGCCGTGACAGCGGCGATTCGCAACTTGTCGATCAGGCTCAATTCCATAACATATCTTTCAATCCATCCATGTAGTACGTCGCAGACTACCAACCGCGCTCGCCCCCGTCAAGCCTCTCCCGCACACTGTCCGGCGAGATGAAGGAGTGCACGGCAAGAAATGGCAACGGACGCAGGTGGCAATATCAAGCGTGGCCGGCTTGTGGTGCGCCCGTAGGGGCATTGAAAGAAGCGCCTCACGGCATTACTACAAGCAAGGCCCACGGCTTTGCATCGCCGCTCTCTTGCCGTACACGATTCGCAGGGAATTGACAGGGGCTTGGAGGATGAGTTGCGTCAAGAAAGGGCAGAAAGCGGGCGAGTCGTGTGGCGGTCGGCGATTTGCGGCTCGATCGAAAGGGACATGCATGTGGTGACTTGCGATTCCCGGGCACCGTAGGCACAAGCCGGCCGCGCAAAGAACCTCGGACAAGTTCGGACTTCATCCACGTCCGACAATAATGCTCAGCACGCTAAGGATCACGTTGCTCGCGTCGTCGCAGCTACGCTGCCTGGTGCGGCCGAGTTTCGCTCTTGGCCTCGCCGGATCGAAGCACGTCCTGCACGGCCCGCGCGCTATCGGCCCTGTCCAGCAGGCAAAACTTCGGCGCGCTCCGCCGGCACTGCTTCTTCTGCTCGTCCAGCCACGGACAACCTTTGCACTGTTCACCCATGTTCCTGTCCCTCGATCTATGTACGTTCTTCGCTCTCAAGGCCGAATCATTTTCGGAACCAAACCTTCCGGGGTTTGCTGCTGCACATACGGCAAGCCCCCCAAGAAGCACGAAGAGAAGTGAGTAACAAAGAGAATATACTGTTCCGCCCGAGGCATGTCAAGCCTCTTTGGAAAAAAATTTCTTCACCACGCGAAATTGCCGCGGCACCGCCGACAACCCGCAGGACAGCCTCCGCCCGCCGTTCTTCTCACGCAGAGACGCCGACAAAGGCAGGATTAAGATGCATTTCAGAGTCCGCGTCCCCGCGCTCGACATGACCCAGGTGTTCCACTCCAGTGAGGTGGGCTCCGCCCACCGGGCCCTCTGCTTCGCCGGAAGACCGATCTGGGGGCGGACCAAAATGGTTCGAATTTCGAACCATTCGCGCCCCTAGCCGGAAGTAAAAACGCCTGCGACGCAAAGATTCTTTTATTCCTGTGGGCGCAAGGGCTTACGGCAAGGTCGCGGCCTGCGGACCTCATTTCTTTCGCACCATTTGCGCACCTTCGTCCCCTAGTGGAGGGACGCATTATTTCGTCCGCGGCCCCCCGGGAGCGATTTGTGGTCGCTTGTTGGAGACCGGAACATGGACAATAGGAAACCGGGGCCGAAGGCGAGAGCGAGTCCCCTGGAGCGTCAATCCGACAACATTGACCCTGCGCGTGGGACCCGGAAACCTGCCGTGCGTCCCCGGCCGCACCTCGCCGGATGGCAGACGCGCAGTCCGATGCCTGGGCGACCCGCCGGAGTCGATCCACAGCGAGAAGAGCCGGCGAACAAGCGGACCTGCGCGAACTGCGTCTTTGCGCGCTGGATGACGAATCGCTGGCCGGGCCAATTGCTCTGCGTCAATCACCCCGACGCCCAAGGCGAGATCAAAGAGGTGATCCCCTGCAGCACGTGCCCCAACTTTCGGGCCCGGCGGGAGCCGCCGTTGCGTCTGCCGGCGCCGGAGCCGCCCGCCGAGAACCTCCGCACGATTGCCCTGACCCACGGCAAGCACGCAATCGTTGACGCCGAGGACTACGACCGCCTCATGGAGCACAAGTGGACCGCCTACTTCAGTGGCGGACATTGGTACGCCGCTCGCAACGACAAGGGGCACTGCGTCCTCATGCACCGTGAGATCATGCACGCCCCCAAGGACAAGACGGTCGACCACATCGACCACAACAGCCTGAACAATCCCAAGTTCAACCTCCGCCTGTGCACTCAGGGCCAGAACAACTGCAACCGCCGGCCGCGAGGCAAGTCCTCGAAGTACAAAGGGGTCTCGCGTGACAAGGAGAGGAACCTGTGGCTCTCCACCGCCTGGTACAAAGGCAAGTGCGTCTTCGTCGGCCGCTTCGAGGATGAGATCGAGGCCGCCCGCGCCAGCGACCTCAAGAATGTCGAGTTCAACGGCGAGTACGCCTACCTGAACTTCCCCGAAGACTGGCCCAGAGAGAGGATCAAGGCGGTCTACGAAGCCGCCGAGCCAGAGCGACAACGCCTGGAGGCCCTGGGCGCAGAGAAGAAGGATAAAGAACGCAGGAAGAATCATCAATGATCAATCATCAATAATCAATCCGGAGGGCTCCGCCCGCCAGGGCAATTGCATCTAAATTGGCCGACCGCCATTCTGTGCTCAGAAACGCAGGTTGATCCGAGTTGTGGACAACCGTCGTTCGGATCAAGCACCTTCTGAGCAGCGTTTTCGAGGGCAAGAAGGCAGGCTGTGATTTAGATGCGTTCGCCCTGCTCCGCCCGCCAGTCCTCCTTGACAACTTCATAGCGACTGTTCTGGTCATTCCCGCGAAGCGGGGAATCCAGATTCCTTCACCACGAATCGCACAAATGACACGAATCTTGGTTCGTCAGTCTCTGATTTCCATTCGTGCGATTCGTGTGATTCGTTGTTTCTACATCCTTTCCTGGTGAGCCGGATGGCAGTAGGGTGGGTTCTTCAACCCACCTGTTCCAATCCTCTTCGCCACAGAGACCCCTCCGCCAACCGGCCGCTGAGAACTGCCAACCGGGAACTGACAACTGATTTTCAGCCGCAGATGAACGCCGATGGACGCGGATGTTCAACCGACTACCGCCTGTCCACCGCAGATTTCGCCGATTTTCGCAGATTTGGAACTGAGAACTGTCAACTGGGAACCGATAACTCTCCACCGCCAGCCGACTACCGACTACCAATTCCGGGTTTCGGCTCTTGACATTCCCTCCTCCGTCCCCCATAATCGATCTTCGTTGCGTGGCTCCACAATCGCCCGTGAGGAATGAGAGGCGACATGGGAGGCCCGTTGGAGATTCTGGATGGCGAGAGAAATAGAGGATTGCGATTATCTCCGGTCATAGGGATGAACGCGCACGGCTGCAGTATGATAGGGCAGGAGTCTATCTAATGGCAAAAAAGGGGAGCGCAAAGAAAGCGCGTAAGAAGACAGCCAAGAAAAGGACCTCATCAAGAAGAACACAGGGCAGGGGTCCGAGGAAATCCTGACAATGCCGAAGCTCAGCGACTACTGGGAGAATTTCGAGGAATATACGGGCAAGGCGAGCGATATCGCAAGACAACTCTCCTTCGCCGGAATCGCGCTGTTGTGGCTTCTGCGTAATTCTACTGTCACCGATTTATCCTGAACCGCCGGGATGAAGGCGTGGCGGGAACTGGCCCGTGCGTGCGTGCCAGTGGTAGATTCTCGCTTGTTCGTTGCGAACGAGTACGGTGCTGACCTCCTGGGC
>Ga0315282_10003957_pt1 | contig 26208 bp, 29 predicted proteins | sample YL17G07_20_MG_FD_203693 | JGI IMG/M metagenome (GOLD analysis project Ga0315282, IMG submission 203693) | Sediment microbial communities from Yellowstone Lake, YNP, Wyoming, USA - YL17G07_20 | ecosystem: Environmental > Aquatic > Freshwater > Lake > Sediment | place: USA: Wyoming | collected... | reverse complement strand
ATCTAGAGGCTTTTGGATTGATTTTACTCGCGGTAGCCTTGCCGGCCATAGCGGGCGGAGTGATTGGCGGAAGGATTCCCAAAGAAGGCGGTCTCAAAAACCAGCTTATCCTGGCGGCTATTTTTGGCGCCCTTTTCGTTTTGCCCTTCGCCTGTTTCATTTTTTGGTATATCCAGTGGTAATCATTTAAATCTAAATAAATCGAGTACATCACAGAATTTTCGCCAACAATTAATCGTCCTCAACCAACAGGTAAAGCGGCCCCTGCTAACCAACCGTGACCGTTTCCGGCTTGTTCTACTTGCCCGCTGGACACGGTTCTGGAAACAACCACTTCACACGTTGCAGCTTATTCAGGGGTGACTCGGCTGAAGACACCCATTCAAGCGTCCAGAGCGAATGCTCAGTGCGAGAGGTTCATGGGCAGTCTGAGAGAAGAATGCCTGGACCATAGCACTTCCCGACTGCTCTACCAACTGGCTCAGTCCCACCCGAATGGTTCTTATCCTGCCCTGCTTACCAACCTGACAAAACTGGATCTGCTGATCCTGGATGACTGGATGCGCGATCCGATTGTTGCTCCGAATGCTCAGGATTTATTGGAGGGTTTGGATGACCGTTTTGGTCGGGTTTCGACGATTGTCGCTTCGCAAGGTCCCATTGCGGATTGGTATTCCCGCTTTCCTGATCCCACCCTCGGCGATGCGATCCTCGACCGCATCGTTCACAATGCCTACCGCCTCAATTTGGAAGGCGAATCTCAAAGAAAACCCGTTCTACTTTACCTTTGTCGTCCACTTGATTTATAATGACTCAACCAGCGTGGCTTCGCCCCGATTGGACGGCATGCACCGGAATCGGTGGACGACATCGCCGGAATACGCAGTCTTGACAAGGAGGAACAAATTCCATGCTTCAAATCGCTGAATACTTACCAACTACCATATCGCCTTTATGGAAGCTCTCCAAACAGGCCGGTGTGGATTTTGCCGTTGGCGGTTTGCCGTTCAACGAGTCGTCCAACGGCACGGATGCTCCGTGGGATTATTTACCCCTGGTACGAATGAAACAACGCTACGAGAGCGGCGGCTTCAATCTTGCCGTAATCGAAGCCAGGCCGCCGCTGAACAAGGCCAAGCGTGGTTTACCTGGACGCGACGAAGAAATCGCAACAGTTTGCACACTGATTGAGAACATGGGTCGCTTGGATATCCCGGTCTGGTGTTACGAGTGGATGACGGATTTCAACTGGATGCGTACCGGCACCAGCACAATTTCGCGCGGTGGTTCAGTCGTAACCAGCTTTGACAACTCGCTAATGAAGGATGCACCGCCCACTGAGAACGGCCCAATTACTGAAGAAAAACTTTGGGAAACTCTCGAATACTTCCTCAAGAAAGTTATACCTGTGGCCGAAAAGTGGAACGTAAAACTGGCGATGCATCCCGATGATCCGCCACTCTCACCCATTCGCGGTGTTGGCCGCATTATGCGAAGCATTGAAAATTACCAGCGGCTGCTTGATTTGGTGCCCAGCCCAATGAACGGTATTACCTTGTGCCAGGGCAACTTCACGCTTATGACGGATGATCTTCCAGGCGCAATCCGTCATTTTGGTAAACAGGGCAAAATCTTTTTTGTCCATTTCCGCGATGTGCGTGGCACACCAGAGAAGTTTGAAGAGACCTGGCATGACGCAGGCAAAACCGACATGCTGGCTTGTATGCAGGCTTATAAAGACATCAACTTTGAAGGTGTGCTGCGCCCTGACCATGTGCCGACGGTGGAAGGCGACAGTAACGATAACGCGGGTTATTCGTCATTTGGGCGGCTTTACGCAATCGGCTATATTCGAGGTCTACAGCAGGCTGTTTATGCTGATGCAGGGTAGAAATAATGAAAATCGCAGTGACAGGTGGCAGTGGACGCATTGGCAAAGGCGTCGTCGATATGGCCTTGGCAGAAGGCCACAAGGTCGTCAGCATCGACCGTGTGAGTCCGGGCAAAGTTACGGACCAACCCAATCTCACCTACATTCAAGCCGATATTTCCGATTACGGCGCTCTTGAAAACGCGTTCCGTGGCTGCGATGCGGTAGTGCACCTGGCCGCCATTATAGCCCCAGGTCACTTCCCGGACCACGTCGTGCATAATAACAACGTTACCGGCAGTTATAACGCCCTCCGTGCCGCTGTCGAAGTCGGTATTCAACGGATATGCCAGGCTTCCAGCGTGAATGCCACCGGACTCGGCTTCAGCCGCTGGCCACACTTCGATTATTTTCCATTGGACGAACAACATCCTACTTACAGTGAAGACCCGTACAGCCTGTCCAAGTGGATTTGTGAAGAACAAGCCAGTTCGATCGCACGTCGTTACGAGACCCTGACAATCTCAAGTATGCGCTTCCATATGATGGTGTCAGAACGCCCTGGTATGGCGCAAATCACCGGCTTCAGACATCCTGATGCGTTGATTAAGAATCTATGGGGCTATACCATCCTGGCTGCTGCCGCGCGGGCCTGCTTGCTCTCTCTCACCGCCACCTTCAAAGGACATGAGGTATTTTACATTGTAGCACCCGATAACGTTACGGATACACCCTCGCTCGAACTTCAACAAAAACACTTTCCCGATGTACCTGTGCGCGGCGACCTGAGTGGACACAAGAGTTTTTTCAATTCCAGCAAAGCGGAGCGCTTGCTTGGCTGGAAACACGATTAACACGATTAACAAAGGAGGTGGCGAATGCGTTACCGAATTTTTGGAAGAACCGGTTGGAAGGTTAGCGATATTGGTTACGGTATGTGGGGACTGGCCGGGTGGACTGGATCAGATGATGAAGAGTCGTTAAAGTCTCTGTATCGCGCAGTTGAACTAGGTTGTAATTACTTTGATACAGCCTGGGCCTATGGTAGTGGACATAGTGAACAACTCTTAGGTCAACTGGTGCGCGCTTATCCTGGCAAAAAATTGTATGTTGCCAGCAAGATCCCTCCAAAGAATTTCAAGTGGCCTGCCGAGCCTGAGTATTCCCTTGATGAATCCTATCCTCTTGACCATATCCGTCAATATGTGGAAAGTAGTTTGAAGAATTTGGGATTGAGTCAGATGGACTTGATCCAATTCCATACTTGGGATGATGCCTGGGCGGCCGATACACGTTGGCAGCGCGCCCTGGACGATCTTAAACGGGAGGGTTTAATTGCTGCGGCAGGCATCAGCATCGACCGCTGGGAACCTGCAAACGCGATTCAGGCTTTGCGTACTGGTTTGATAGATGCCGTCCAGGTGATTTATAACATTTTCGATCAGAATCCCGAAGATGAATTGTTCCCCGTTTGCAGGGAATTGAACATTGGGGTAATCGCCCGCGTACCATTTGACGAGGGCACCTTAACCGGAACCCTGACTCTGGATAGCCATTGGCCAGAAGGCGATTGGCGTAACAGCTACTTTGTGCCGGAAAATCTCAAGGCCAGTGTTGAGCGGGCAGAGGCGTTGCGTCCCATAATACCACCTGGTATGACCATGCCTGAAATGGCATTACGTTTTATCCTGAGCAATCCCGATGTCAGTACTATCATCCCTGGAATGCGGAAAATCAAGAATGCAGAAATGAACATCGCTACCAGCGATGCGGGCGGTTTATCGCCTGACTTATTGCAACAACTGCGTGCGCATCGTTGGGACCGTAAACCGACTTCGTGGTCTCAATAAACCTGCCCTAACTGGAGATAATCCTTATGCGTATTCAACCTTCAAGAGAAGACCTGATCGAACTTACCAAACTCAATCCTTTTGACCGTTTTCCCGATGGACGACCCTGTGTTCCAGATGATTTGCTGGAACGGATGAAACTGGTGACCACCGAAGAGGCCTGGGGAGTGTTGCACGATCGCGGATACCTCCGCCAATTCGAGGGCAACTGGATGGAAACCCATCCGGGCACCATCACGGTCGGGCGTGCAGTTACGGCCCAGTTTCTACCGCACCGCCCCGATTACCATGACGCGATTCAACAAGCGGGCGTGGCCGAAGGGCGCGGGAAAGTCGGTGGACAGAACTCGTGGGTCATTGAGACATTGCAATTGAACGATGTGATGGTGGTGGATATTTTCGGCAAGGTCAAGGACGGCACAGTGGTGGGCGATAACCTCGGCACCGCAACACGCAGCCGCACCCATCTGGGCGCTGTTATTGACGGCGGCATCCGTGATTATCAGGGCCTGGTCCAATTGACCGATGTGAACTTCTATGTGCGCGGCGTTGACCCGACTGCCATCGCTGATGTGACCCTGGCGGGTCTAAATATCCCCATCCGAATCGGAGGTGCAACCGTCTTACCGGGCGATGTGATGTTAGGCACACCAACCGGAATCATCTTCATCCCGCCGCATCTGGTGCAGGAAGTTGTCGAAAAGAGTGAGGCCGTCCGCGTGCGCGATGAATTCGGCAAGATGCGTTTGGCTGAAGGCAAATACACCAGCGGTGAGATTGACGTGCAAACCTGGCGCGAGGATATCCTGGCTGACTTCCAGGCCTGGAAAAAGGCGAATAAAAAATGAACGTGCGACCTGAAGATCACGTTAACCAGCATTCGCGGCCTGGCGAGCTAAAAATTACCGATGTACGCACGGCAACCGTTGGATGGGAGGGGTGGCGTTTCCCCCTGGTACGCATTGACACCAATCAGGGACTGAGTGGTTACGGCGAGGTGCGTGATGGCGCGAGCAAAACCTACGCCCTGATGCTCAAAAGCCGACTGCTTGGTGAGAATCCCTGCAATGTGGATAAAATCTTTCGCAAGATCAAGCAGTTTGGCCATTATGGCCGGCAGGGCGGGGGAGTGTGCGGCATCGAGATGGCGCTGATGGATCTGGCGGGCAAGGCTTACGGCGTTCCAGCTTATGCTCTCGCGGGCGGCAAATTTCGCGACGCCATCCGCATGTACTGTGACACGCCCAACGAACCGACCGGCGAGGCGATGGGACATAAACTCCAGGAGCGCCTGGCACGCGGCTTCACCATGCTCAAGATGGATGTTGGCATCCAACCGCTCATCGGGGTGAAAGACACGCTCACTTACCCGGCCGGGATTCTGAAAACAGATGACGGCACGGAGCTTGAACGCATGGTGGATATCAACACCATTCAACACCCCTTCACACACCTGCGTCTCACCCCGATAGGCATCCAAATGTTGTGTGAGTATGTGGAACAGGTGCGTGCCGTGGTGGGGTATGAAGTTCCCATCGCCGCCGACCACTTTGGGCATATCGGTGTGGATGACTGCATTCGCCTGGGCGAAGCCCTGGAACCGTATAATCTTGCCTGGCTTGAAGATATGGTTCCCTGGCAATTTACCGAGCAATGGGTCCAGATGGAGCGCGCCCTCAAGACTCCGGTTTGTACGGGCGAAGATATATATCTCAAGGAGGGTTTCCTGCCCTTGCTGCAGGCGCACGCGGTGAATGTGATCCATCCCGACCTGGCCACCAGTGGCGGCATACTCGAAACAAAAAAGATCGGCGATCTCGCGCAAGAATTCGGCGTCAGTATGGCCATGCATATGGCAGGCACACCCATCAGCACCATGGCTGCTGTGCACTGCGCTGCCGCCACCGAGAATTTCATTGCGCTGGAGCACCACTTTACCGAGGTGCCGTTCTGGGTTGACTTTATTGATGGATTACCCAAGCCAATTATCCAGAACGGTTACATTCCGGTACCCGACGCTCCCGGCCTGGGTTTCACCCTCAACGAAGAGGCTGTTAAGGAGCATCTTATCCCCGAAGACCGCGGCTTTTTCGAGCCGACCTCGCAATGGGACACAGAGCGGAGTTGGGATCGGTTGTGGTCATGATTGCAAGCGCAACTGCCGCCACTGTCGCACTGTCCACTTGCAAACCAGCTACCCAGGTGCTGGCGGCTACCGTCGTTTCAGCTTCCCCAGGAAGCCATTCGCATCCATCAAGGAGAATTTTATGAAAATCACAAAAGTTCGCTCCATTCTTACCGCCCCGGCGCATAGAGAAACTATGACGAATTTTAGTTTCTGCATCACGCGAATACAAACAAGCTTTCAGCAAGAGCTCGACCTCTTCACGGGTGAAAGGTTGTGGCTGGGCTTTTTGATAACGGGGCGCCGAGTTTCCTTGGACAGGGTGGGGGATTTTGAACTCTCGATTTAGCCAACCAAAGAATGACATCAGGGTGATCCACGTGTTACGGATTGTCTTCGGTGAAAGGGGATTGGTTTGTCCAGTGAATCGCCTTGGTTGATAATCAGTGCGCATCCAGGCCAGATAGGCAGTGATATCTTGCGAGGATATTTCTAAGGCCGGTTTGTCGCCGATATGCTTCAGCCACTGATTCAATAGGAACTCATAGCTGTTGACAGATCGCGGGCTGAGGCCCTCGGCCATCTTAAATTTTACAAATCCGTCGATTGCTTTTGAGATAATTAAGTTTGAAGAACTGCGGTTCATGGAAAAATCTCCTTTTCTTAAGATTTCCGTGACCGTAGTTCTTTATTATAAGCAAAAACCAGAGCCTGACGGACTCTGGTTCTCTCAGTAGCGGGGCTTGGATTCGAACCAAGGACCTCCGGGTTATGAGGGAGAAACCTGATTTCGGGACCTTTGACCGCAAAACCACGCAATTCAGCGAGTTAAGCGAACTCCGGTTCCGTCGAGTAAAGTAAGCTGCGGTTGCTAATAAGTATTCGTATAGTATATCTTTTGGTAGGGGAAGTCAAGTACTTTTTTCTCATTTTTGGGCATTTTCTTTAGCAATTCAGACCATAAAACCACTCCCACCGTTGATCTGCTAATCGCAGAATTGACAACCACAGTGGTAATGCGGTCACCCTAATTTTTATACATCTTATCTGTATTGGTTAAAAGGCAAGGAGTAGAACCAGTTCCCTTCCCTTCTATTCGCACACCTGTTTGCCAGGAGACAAAGAACATTATTTTCAAGGAGGTTGTTTGGATTATTGCAAAAGACTGAGTGGACACTTTTGCCAGGGCGAAATCAAGACCGGGCGCGACATCAATGGCTATGACTGGAAAGTCATTGTCGATCCGACCCGGTCGGAAAATGATCCGGGCCTGTTTTATGGTGGTTTATTCCGTATGGTGGATCTGCGGTTAGATCGAGATGAAAAATCAACCTGGCCAGATGGGATTGTGTTTGAACACATTCTCACAGGCCAACGCCTGACCTTTGAGAACGGAAAGCTTTTTGATCTGACCAACTGTAAAGCGCTTGTTCGAAAGCCAAGAGAGCGAAACAGGAAAGGAAAACAATTGACTAAAAAAATTAATCAGAATTCAAATATCAGCCGGATGCGAAGGTTCATCCTGATCCGCATCAAAGACGCTACCGGTGTCGCAGGAACCGGGGTGGTCGCAGAAGGTACTGTCTTTACAGACGGACTGTCGGTCATCCATTGGCTAAGGGAACCCTATGCGATGGGCATTTATCAGACCCTCAATGACGTAATCGCGGTTCATGGGCATGAGGGTGGGACGCAGTTTCACTTTATCGATGAAAACGAAATGGCTCAAATCTCCCAATGAAGTTCACAATGACGACCAAAATCATCACCATCAGCAATCAGAAAGGCGGGGTTGGAAAAACCACCACAGCTGTCAACCTGGCGCACTATCTGACATTGGAGAACAAGCAAGTATTGTTGATCGATCTAGATCCGCAGGGACAATGTGCGACTAAGTTGGGTATGGATGGTCAGGTGGGCGCTTACTATTTTCTAACGACTCTACCCGCTTCCCCCAGTGAAATAACGTTTGTCAGGCAATGGATTCGAGAAACAGGCCGTGACAACCTGAAACTGATCCCTGGCAACTCAATGACCTCCTCGGCGCAGATGATCCTGTCGGTCCAGGAGCAACCTGTCTCGTATATTCGTGAGTTGTTGAAAACTTTCGCCCGCGACCGGTTGGATTATATCCTCTTTGATACATCCCTATCTGTGGGTGGTTTGCAAGAGCGCGCCATCTGGGCAGCCGACCTGGTGATTGTCCCTACTGCAACGGAGTTTGCCTCTCTGGATTCTTTATCCAAAACGGTCGGTACCATTCAGACCCTACGAGACAAAAAGAACTGGCGTGGTGGTCTGTTAGGAATTCTACCAACCTTCTATGATAGCACCCGTGAATCACGCGACTCTCTGATGGACTTACAGGGAACCTTCCAGGACAAAGTCCTCTCCCCCATTCATCGGGCAACGGTCTTACGCGAATACTGGTCTGAGGGAAAGACCATCTTTGAGTACGCCCCCGGAATCGAGGTCGGCTGAAGAATATCAACTGTTAGCCAACCTTGTTCTGAAGTATTAGAGGTCCCTATGGCAAGGCGAGATGCATTTTCAGGCTTACGAGAACCAACTTCCTTGAGTAATGAGGCTGGGGAGCAACACCCAGCTGAGTCGACACTCACTGAAAGACATGATACAAGGCAGCCTCTGGATCTGATCCCGACCGCGCAGCCCAGAAAGAAAAGAAGCCGGAATTGGGAACGGACCCATCGGGCAGAAACGGTAACCTACCGAGGGGTTCCGTGTGAATACCATGAATGGATTGAGGACCTTTCCGACAGTCTTGCTGTTCCTAGAGATGAAGTTGTACGCGCTTTCCTGGAGTACGGTGTGAAGCAGTACCGGAGTGGTCAACTCACACTCTTCGCTTACCCCAAAGCGCAGCGCATGACCCTGTTCCCGGAGGGTGAGAAAACGGTTCTGCTTTCTCCTCCAAATAGCAAGGAAAACAGCAATTGGCTGAACGAGGCTTTCCCGGTGGCATCCAAGAAAGAGCGTGGAGCGAAAAAGAAAAAAGGCAAAAATAACCAGGCAGTTGCTCCACGCTGGGAAATCCGGGTGACCTACCGCATACCGGTTCAATTAAAAGAAGAGATCCGCACTATTGCCGAGAAGCATACGTTGCCTGTCGGCGAGGTGGTTTGGTTTTTCATAGAACGGGCGTTGAAGGCATTTCGGGATGGAAGACTGCCCCTTCAACCGGCTCCCAAGATGATTGGCAAGACTTTGTTTCAGGATGGCAATTGATGCTCTCTTTTAATCCCGAGAAAAACTACACTTTATCATTTAGGCTGACAGGAACGTCTGCGTCCATGCTGACATGACGCAGACAGCTTGCTGACAGGCCGCAGACGGTGACGCAGACGCTGCCGCAGACGTTGATTGAATAGCAAGGCACCCGAAGCGTTTTATTTGGATTGAATGTGGAAAACATCCTTTAGGGTGATAGGGTCATTAAATCGCCTCTATTCTGGGTTTTTTGAAATTGTGATTGTTGTTAGTAAGGATGACTTTTATGGATGCAGCGATTGAATTTACTCCGGGAAAAGCCTGGCAAGCCGCCGTCGCCAACCTGCAAATGGACATGTCGCGGGTTGCTTTTGAGACCTGGGTCAAACCAGCCTGCCTCGAGGATTTCAAAGACGGCACGTTTGTCATCGGCTGCATGAATTCTTATGGCCGGGATTGGCTGGCGGATCGCTTGACCTCCACCTTGGAGCGGTTTTTAAGCGGGGTGATGAACCGGGATATCAAAGTCCGTTTTATAGTTTATGACCAGGCATACGATCTGGATAATCCCAATGCTGAGGATGATCAAGATGATCTTGATCAATCCGAAACCGAAGTCGATCCGGTTGAACTGGATATCTTGTATAGCTCCATTCGGGATTATCTTCTTGAACCCGGACGTGTGGTTCGATTGCCTGTTTACTACCTGCGCTGGCTTCCGTACGTCCATTCGCAGGTTATTTTTGTGGTGATGGCCTTATGGCAGGAATATTACCTGGCTTCTGGGGGAAAGACTCAAAAGGGGAATAGCAAAGTCTCGGTACGGGCCGAGCAAGTTTGCCAGTGGGCAGGGATCAGCCGGGCGCAATTCTTTCGCTTATTACAACCGGATAACAGCCTGGGTTGGTTTGTCAGAAAATGCGAAACCGATTATGAAGTGGATAAACGCACCGGACGCACCAAAAAATCATCCAACAAATATGCCCTTTTTGACATTCCCCTGACGCCAGGGGATGCTGAAGACTTGAAATCTTTCTTGCTTGCCAACGGGATTCAAGATTCACCTGTAACAGCGCTTCAAGCTGCATTAGCCGCAGATCCCAAACAAATTTTGAACTATCCTGTGCGACTGCCTTCGGATGACTTCGAAAAGATGCTTCCTTGCCATCTGACCGTTCAGGAGGTAGTCCGCGATCTGGTTGGCCGCCGGCTTACCGCAGAACTTGTTACGCTTACCGACCAACTCGCAGACCGCTTATTAGCTCAGGGCGAATTCATCCTGATCAGCTGGTATTTCCTCAAAAACTGGCTCCCCGCCCTGGGCTCAGATGCAGCGATGTTTATTTTGGTCCTGCGCAATTTATGTTACTTCAATGATGAGACCGGCGAATTGCGGGATGAGGTCTGGATCGAGGGTGGCTATGAGGCGATTGCCCAACGTTTGGGGATCAAGAACCTGCGTACCGTGGCCACCTAGCTGCCGGCAATGATTGAACGTGGGAAACGCAAAGATGAACTAACCGACCGCACGGACCAGGAATTTTCACGCCGCCAACGTCTCCAGGATCTATTGGGTCTGTTCGTGGACCGTACCGATCACCGTATGAATTCAGCGGGTAGTTACGCCTGGAAATTCAAGGTGCAGCGTGTCGATCCCCTTACCCCTCAACACGAAACGATCCGGCAGGCTGCATCCGCATTGTTAGCAATATCTGAAAATCAGGGTGTCATGGACGAACTTTATGCATGGTTGGGTAGAATGACCAGTGATTGTGCGCAGCGTCCCCGAGCGGAGCGAGTGGGATTGGCGTCTGCCCGCCTTTGGCGTGAGACTGTCAAAAATGAACCAAAGGTTGTTTTGAGACTCTCGAAATTAACCAATGGTAGTTCTGAGACTCTCACCGGCATCCTCAATGATTGTCTTGAGACGTTCGACCTGGAAGATAAAGATTGTTTTGAGACTCTTTTAAAGACTCTTAAACGTTTTAAAGATTCCCAAAAAGATAAATATACCTCCTCAACCCAAGATTCGTCGAACTTGCCCACCGATGATCCACATCTTCAAACGGTGGAGGCGGTAACCGATACTAAAGGGGATTGGTCGTTAGAAAAATTACTGGTTCGTGCAGATAAGAAAAATCGCCAAATTCTGTTGGATCAGGAAAAGAACGCCCTGTCGTTTGTATCCTGGGTGATTCATGGCGCATCTCAAGCCAGCATTCAGAACCCTTACGGCCTGGCGATTGCCAAACTCAAAGAGAATCCCGGCATCAGTGCCGGCGGAGCAAGTGACCGATTAGCTGCATTACCGCCACAACAGTTTACCAGCCTGATTGAACAGGAACTTACGTTCCGTTCTCCATCCGACCGAAACTGGCGAATGATATTTGCTCAGGCAAAGCGTGACCGGATTCGCCTTCTGGCAGATTCGCTTGGGTTGATATTCGACATCGAGGAGGAATCATGGATGAGTAGTTAAAATAAATTCCAGGTATTGATGCCCACAAGGGCGAAAGCACTCAAAAGGTTAATCAACCAGAAAATAAAAAAGGAGTTTACCCATTATGGCACAAGGCAATTTCACATGGCAGCGCGGTGATATCACCGGGGATATTTACTTTGACTATTTACGTCCCCAGAATCAAGATCCGGTCCCTTATGTGCGCCTGTATCTGATGATCGACGGAAGCCCGGAAGCAAAACCAGTCAAGGGACTTCGGGTCCTGGTTTATGGCACCCTGGCCGAATTGGTGTATGGCCATGTCCAAAAAGGCAGCCGGATTGGCGTGGAAGGACATATTCAGATGCGCAGCAGGCCCAATACCACTACCCCGGTTTTTGAGGTGGTGGCTGAACGGATCGAATTCATCCGCAATATCGATTATGAACGCGGAAAGCAGGTGATTGCCGAACTGAAACAACGCGGAAAACGGAACGGCTCTGCAGCCAGTGACCTGGAGGCGGTTAAACTGATTCTCGAAACAGGAGAATTAGATCATGACGCAGAATGACTCAGGAGAACCTGTCATCCAGATTTCCGAAGAGAAGATGCAGAAGTTTGGTTTGATACTCCTGGGAATCCTCATCCTATTTACTGTGATCGGCGGGTTTGTTTCGCCGCTTGATGATCAGAGAAAGCCAGTCCTCCTGTTGCCCGAAGTGAAGGCGGTGGAAGATTACCGGCGATCTGCCCAGTCTTGGATTGCTGAGTTGACCATTCTGGATGGTGAGATTGCGCACGTCATTGCCGCAGACCAACAGGGAGATCTGTTTACCCAATCCAGGTCTGCCCAGCAAACCTTGCAACATGCGGTTGAACTTGCTCAGCAGGATGACCGCACCCGAGTCCCTCCCATCGGAATGGGGTTGCATGAACAGATACTCTCGACCACAATGACTTACCTGGAAGCAGCTCGCAGCGCCATGCAATGGGTCAGTGCTCCGGAAAAGAAAAATCAGGACTTGGCCGCGCAAAAGTTAGAGGAAGCCCGCAAGATGAAATCGGAATTGGAGGCGAATCAATGGCTGAAATCTCATTAGAGGAGTTCCAACGAAATCAATCGGTGCAAATCTCCAGAGAAATTATTGGTCAAAGTGAGGAGCACGAGCGAAAAATGCAAACCAACTGGCAGAGACTTTGGGAGACTGCTCATCAACACCTGGTCACGCTTTTATGATTCCTGGACAAGGATTACGATGAGGCTTGCGAAAAAACCAACCATCCTCTGGAAAAATTTACTGATGACGATCTCGCTTACCTGGTCCATATTCGGATTCGCGCGATGCAAGATGATCAGAAGAAAAAGGAAAAGCCTGGTGAGGCTGATGATATCCGACACCAGTTGAAAGAACTAAGCCAAAAATATGCTGAACTTGAACGCGTGAATGTTGGTTTAATGGAAACCAATAAAAGGATGCAGGCCGAAAATGTCAGCCTTAATTCCCACCTATCTGCCCTTAGACAAGCTCAGAAGGAGGTATTACACCAGGCCGTGCCAGAAACCAAGTCAGTTGCAGAGACTCCTGTTGTATCAGGAAATTCGATTTCACTTCCGACCTGGATAAAACCCTGGCAAGAATCGAAAGGCTTTGAAAAGAGCTCTACTGCTATTCTGGTTATGGGAGACATAGGCAAAGCACTGAGACCATCCATAACAAAGGAAATGGCAAAACGGCTTTCACTGTCAGTCGATAATAATAGCCTGGATGAAGCCGTGAGCCGGCTACTAACTCAGGAAGAAAACCTACATCCTTCTTTGATTGAAAAAGTAGAAGGAATACCTGAACAGGGGTCCAGCTCGGGCGGCAATAACCCAGATGTGCTTCGTCTGACCGAAGATGGAGCCCTTGCTTACCAGGTGTTAACTGGACAAACTTCTAAAGGAAATGAGTATGACCGGCTGATTCGATGCCACTCGTCTCCTGAACATACCATGTTGAATATCCAGGCCGCAGAGATTCTTGCAGAGGCGGGGTATCTGATTAAGGGGCAGGCTCAGGAGATTCGATTATCCAATGGAGGCATGTTCATTCCAGATATTATTGCTGTAGATCAGTCAACAGGGGAATTGATATTTGTCGAAGTTGAACGGGATGTGCACAAAGACCAAATGGCCAGGAAACAAAAATGGATGAACCTGTATGAAGCTTCCAACGGGAATCTGTATGTTTTTTGTGACAACCTTACTGGCCAGAGGGCGATCCTGGGGGAGATTAATCTTGCTTTGGGTGGGCTGGCTTACAACTCATTTTTAACCAATCTGAATGGATTGAGAAATGGAAAGCGATCTGAAAAGGATGGGAGAATCTGGCTTTCTATCAGGCGAGGGAAATAAAATCGGGGAACAACCTGACAGGACGTTCCCATCCGGTTGTTCCCCTAGAGTCTTAAGGGAGAATAGTGTGCTGGTTGGTAGTCGTAGTCTATGCTAAAGAGGATCGCCAATCTTCCAGGAACCTATAATCTTTTAAAATAAAGAATGGTGTCGATTTCTTCGTCAAGTATTTGGATAATTTCATGCCAAATCGTCCTTTCTGACAGGCGCCGCATGACCAGGAATAAAGCGAAGAGTCTGTTATTCTTAGATGAATCCCAGCCAAAAAAATTCGCCATAATATAGCGTAATGGATACTCATGGCGATATAAATATCCATTGTGGGTACAGGTATTGCGGAGAACACTTAAAACATGCGACCATTGTCCCAACATGTAATCATTTATACGGAAGCTGTTGCCAGCAATTGCTTTTTTGTCCCGCTCTTGAAGATTGCCGTAATACTTGGAGAGGGTGTTGAATGATAAGAATTCAATCATCACCTAAATTGAGGAGAGGCCGCTATAATTCGTATTATGATGCTTTATTACATGATCCGATTGGTTGCGGGATGCTTCATTCGAAAAATTATCTATAATAGATTGGTAGATCTAGTTTTAGGCGCTTTCATCATGTAATGTAAAATTGGATGAGGAGTCGGTATATATAAGGAGGTTATTCATTCGGATGGAAACGAGAAAGTATTCGCAAATTGATATAAGAGTTCCTGCCCAGAGGAATGGTTTGCTAGAGAAAGCCCTGGCACTGATAAACGAAGATGTAGAAATTAAGACCTTATGGAGGGTCATTAATATCAACGCTATCGACCGGCTTGGAATGACGGATCATGGAGTTGTACATTTCCAAATTGTTGCTAACATCGCGCTCCGGCTGGCGCGCATTCTTACCAAGAACCAGGTGATGATGGCGATTACCAGGAATTATGATCTTTCGAATGATAATGCAGAGCTGGTAATTTTATTAGCCAGTCTTTTTCATGATCTGGGTATGTCGATCAGCCGTGAAGGGCATGAAGAATTCAGTCTAATTCTTGCCAATAGCATTCTTCATCGAATTCTTGATTTCCTACCCGTTGAAGAAAGAACGATTGTTATTTCGGAAACCCTTCATGCGATCATCGCTCATCGGAGTGGTGGGGTACCCTATACGGTCGAAGCTGGCATCGTGAGAGTGGCAGATGCACTTGATATGAGTGAAGGTCGATCGCGGATCCCCTATCAAGCGGGGAAAATCGATATCCACGCGGTTTCAGCGGCTGCAATCGATAAGGTGGAAATCCTCGAAGGGACCGATAGGCCCATCCAGATCAATATTTGGATGAACAACATCGCTGGAATTTTCCAGGTGGATGAGTTATTGCGGCGGAAGCTGATTGGATCTGGGATAGAGAAGTTTGTAAAAGTGAGCGCTTATCTCACCGAAGGTGAGGAGAAACGGCTGGTGAAGGAATTTGAAACCCCTTAGGTCCAAGGAAATCTCCGCCACAATTAAGTAAATAAATAGTTGTTTTGGATCCCAAGCCAAGACAACCGAAAAAACCAGAGGCCATATTCATACCACATTTCCATGGGAGGAACATGTCACTGCGAGCATCCAGAGGAGGTGGTCTATCTATGACCACATCGCCGACTTCGAATCGGCAGCCTGGCCTGAGCGTACGGAAGGCTTCCAGAAATACATGACCTTTAGGACACGCACCATTTCGTGGATTGCTGTCTGAGGATCTGGAAAGGGACGCAGGTACATGTTGGTAAAGACCACATCTATACTCGTGTCTGGTAACGGTAGAGACTGCCCATCGGCTTCATGGAAAACAATGTTATTAAATGGGCTGAGGTTTTTCCATGCCACCGCCAACATTGCCGCTGAACCGTCCAGAACGTGAACTTGATGAACCAGCAGAGCCAATCCTGCGGCTATTAAGCCCGTTCCAGTTCCCACATCCTCCACAACCATCTCAGGACGCAGGTAAGATTTGGCAAACACACTGTTCCGAACATCTTCAGTGAAGTAACCCGAGCGGAGATGGTCTCACTGGCCAGCCGCCTGGTCAAAATATTGCGCTGATGCTTTAGTCATTGACATTGAAAACCTTCCTTTATGGCTTGAAATCGTAAAATTACGATGAATCTCAATAAAAAAATTATCAACAAGATCGGGCATTTCTTTTCTTTGTGACCAGCTCAGCAGGTTGGCAGCAGTGAGGCAGCCAATTGCCAATTTTGGCTTTCAACCATAGGATCCCCTCAACATTCAAACAATAGCAGGTTGATGGCCCATTCACTACCCCATCTATCAGGCCAGCCTCACGCAAAACTTTGAGATGTTGGCTGACCGTCGATTGCGCCAGTGTGGTGAATTCAACAATTTCACCGGTGATACACATCTGTTTCTCTGACAGAATTTGCACAACCTGGAAACGCACCGGGTTGCCCAATGCTTTGAGCATCTGCGCCACGCGCTGTTCGTCTGATGTGAGTTCTCGGGTGGTATATTTTAGTTTAGCCAATGGACACTCCCAATATCTTTATAATTCGATATAATAACAAGCAGTCACAAATACGTGGTTTGTTGTGAATCATCCTGTTTAGATAGTTGCCCAATTTTATTGACAATTTTTCCACATGGAAATACAATCACATTCAATTATTTGAATGTCGCATTTGATAAATTGACTGAATCCCTAACGTAGGGCTTGCAGGTATAGATCTCGAGGACTTTACGCGCCCGGTAAGTCTAGCTAATTTAGAAATATTACCAGATGGAGAGCACTGCGTCTTCTAAGGAAGCATAACTGGGCATGGTGCATCATTTGTATTTCGAGGTATAACCGATGCAACAATTCCTAAACACCGAAACCCTGATTATCGAGCTTCTGCTGATAGCTTCGCTGGTTGCCATTGCAGTCCGGCGGCTGCATATTCCTTACACGGTAGCGCTTGTGGTGGTGGGTCTGCTTTTGACCACTCAATCCACAGTTAAATTCGAACTAACCCCCGAATTAATTCTGGCCTTGTTCGTTCCGCCGCTGGTGTTCGAAGCGGCCTTTCATCTCAATTTCTCCGAGTTGCGCCGGAATCTGACCACGATCCTGGTGCTGGCTGTTCCGGGTGTAATCTTAACCACCCTGATCGTAGGAGGGCTGTTGTCTCTTGGGACATCGCTCAGCCTGCTGCCGGCGTTGGTCTTTGGCGCCCTGATTGCAGCCACCGATCCTGTTGCAGTGGTAGCCTTGTTTCGCTTATTGGGGGTGCCCAAACGGCTGGCGGTCCTGGTCGAGGGAGAAAGTTTGCTCAATGACGGGACGGCTTTGGTGCTATTTAACTTGATGTTAGCCGTGGCGATCACCGGCCAATTTAGTCTATTGAACAGCCTGGCTGACTTTGCAAGGGTATCGGTGAGCGGGATTGTATTAGGGCTGGTGCTGGGCTGGGCAACCTCGCGCCTGATTGCCCGCATTGACGATTACCTCATCGAAATCACTCTGACAACGGTGCTCGCTTATGGGGCATACTTGCTGGCTGAGCAGCTTCATATTAGCGGGGTGCTGGCTGTGGTCGCGGCCGGATTGATCACCGGGAGCATGGGGCCACAGGGAATGAGCCCTACCACGCGCATTGTGTTATATAACTTTTGGGAATACATCACCTTCCTGGTAAATTCGCTGGTCTTCTTATTGATTGGAATGCAGGTTGATATACCTGCTTTGCTGGGCGCATGGCAGCCAATCCTGTGGGCGATTGGGGCAGTGCTCCTCGCCCGTTTGATTGTTATTTATGGGCTTAGCTGGATCACCGGACGCCTGACCGAACCGATCTCTTGGCGCTGGCGACATATCCTGGCGTGGGGCGGGCTGCGCGGCGCGCTCAGCCTGGCATTGGCGCTCAGCCTACCGGCCACATTTGGCCCGGACCGCGACCTGCTAAATACGATGGCCTTTGGGGTGGCACTGTTCACCTTGTTGGTACAAGCCACGACCATGAATTCGCTGGTCCGCAGGTTGGGGATAATTACGATTGACCCGGTCCAGGTTGATTACAAACAGCGCCATGCCCGGTTGACGGCGCTTCGTTCCGCCGCGACCGCCCATCATGCCGGTCCCATTGCTGGAACCCGGAACTGGAGCCTGAGCATACACATATCCCGCAGTCCCCAATGCTACCGCTAAAACCGCTATAACTACGAAACCTAGTACAAACTTGTTCATTTTTTCTCCTTTTTGAAAATGTTGGTTTTTTCTTACTTGATAATTATGATGATACCCGCCGGGTTTGAAGAAATTGTGAAGGAGAGACGAATACCCTGTGAAGGTTTGGTAGCGCATAATCATATTTAAAAACAAACTCGTTGGCCAGAGAGTTTCGGGTCAACAAGTTTGCCTGACTTTACCGGTAAAGTTATCTCGCCAAGTACCTTAATTGAGTTTTAGTTTCGAGAAGATCGGCACTTTGATAAAATCTAGCAATATCAAATATAAGCCGATCACCCCTAACACTTCCACAACAAGCAAAGTTGGAATTGAGGCCATCAAAATACCTTGTGTGGCAAGCAAACCCACTACTAGAATATCTGCTGTTGTTCCAATGAGCATCCATTTGCTGGGCATCGAATGCCAGAAATGATCTCGTTCTCGAACCAGGTAGATCGTCCCTTGCCCGCTGAAAACCAACATGACAAACAGTAAGGTTTGTAAATTTGCTAATGGCAGCTGCAAAACAGTATGGGCGTACCAGAAGATACTGAAAGACAGCGCCAGAATAGGGAGCGCGAGAAATATGGCTCCCCAAACAATCGAGCGTACATTCCAGCGATTAGGCATTGGGGATGGTTTTACTCGATCTGTAGAAATTGACATGGTCACAAAATCATTGGTAAACAGCAGAAGCACCATCAAGAGTGGGGTGGTAACAAATGTGTGCGTAAAGATCAGGCCAAAACTCAGGAAAAAACTGATTTCAATCGTCTTGATGATCTTGTTAAGGGTGTAGGTCAGCATGCGTTGATAAATTCGGCGGCTGGATTCGATCGCGGCTACCACATTGGCTAAACCGGGAGAAGTCAGTACCAGGCTGGCGGCTGCTTTGGCAACATCCGTAGCGCTTGAAACGGCGATGCCTACCTCTGCCTGTTTGAGAGCAGGAGCATCATTGACCCCGTCGCCGGTCATTCCAACAGTAAAACCGGCCTGTTGATATTTTTGGACGAGTTGGAATTTTTTCTCCGGCAGCACTTCGGCATAAACCTCACATCCGTCGCGGCTGGTCCATTGTTTGTCATCCAGGGTTTCACCCGGACAGGCGTGGTCGCCGATGCCGAGTTTAGCAGCAATCGCCTTAGCGGTTTGCAAACCATCGCCGGTGACCATAACTATGCGGATGCCCATTTCTTTCAGCCGGGAGACGAGTTGAGCAGAATCAGAACGCGGAGGATCCTGCAATGCCACCAGGCCGGCTACGCTGATGGTATGATCTGTTCCGCTGGCCACGGCCAATACCCTCAGACCCTGAGAGGCAAGCATCGCCACGCTTTGAGAAAATTGGCCGTTCAATTTTGGGTCGAATGCGCCGATAACCTGGGGAGCGCCTTTCATCACCCGCAGCAAATGTCCATCTTCCTCAAAAACTGCCTCTGAGCGTTTGGTAGCCGGCTCAAAGGGGATATACTCCCGGCGGTCATGATTGAGGGGAAGATCAATATAATCTCGATGAGCTTTCTCCAGAATGGCTTTATCCAAGGAATCCTGAGTGGCTTCATCGCTGGCCATCACTGCCAGGCGGATGACATCTTTTTCGGTGTAAGGCGGAAAAGCTTTGATCTCGGCCACTTCCAGCCGGTTCTCGGTGAGGGTGCCGGTTTTATCAGTACAAAGCACCTGCATGCTGGCAGCCTCTTCGATGGCGCTCAGGCGGGTGACCAGAACTCCATTTTTGGCCAATTCTACAGCACCTAGGGCTGTAGCCACGGTAAAGGTCGCCGGCAAGGCAACTGGAACCGAAGCCACTAACAGAATCAGGGCAAATGGAAGCAAATCACTCAAGGGAAGACCGGTCAGCAGGGCGTATACCAGCACAATCACCACCAGGAAGGCGTCCAGAATGACCAGATCTTTAGCGATGGTAAATACAATTTTCTCCAACTGACCAGTCGTTTTAGCCAACCGCACCAACTCGGCGGTCTTGCCAAAGCGAGTCTGGATGCCCGTAGAAATCACCTTCGCATCGGCCTCACCACGCTGGACAATGGTTCCGGCATAGGCCTGGGCGTCTTTGACTGCCTCTACCGGCAGGGATTCTCCGGTCAGGGAAGATTGGTCCAAAAGCACCTGGCCTGATAACAGGCTCAAATCGGCCGGAACCAGGTCGCCCATCCTGAGATGAACAATATCCTCCGGCACCAGTTCGGGTCCTGGAATAATCTGCCAGTGGCCATCACGCAGCACCCGGGCAGACACTGTGAGGCGTTTTTTGAGCAACGCAAGCGCATTCTGGGCGTTGTTTTCCTGGAGCACACTCATCAGAGCGTTGAATACAACCAGCGCCCCGATCACGCCGGCTTCGATATACTTCCCCAGGATGAGCTCAAGCAGGATGGCGGTTTCGAGCATCCAGGGTACCGGCGCCCACATCTTGTGCAGAAAGACCAGCCAGAGATGCGTTTTCTGTTCAGGGAGGGTGTTAGGCCCGTACTTTTCAAGCAGCCGGGCGGCTTCGACATGTGATAATCCGGTCAATTCCTGATCTTGTATTACTTCGTCTACTGTGTTGCTAGCAATTTTTTGCATATTTGATAATTCCATTTATATCCCTCTGTCATACCCTAACCAGGGTAGCGATCAATAAAAGTACAACTTCCAGCGATGCCAACCCGATCAAAACTTTAATCACCCATTTAATGATAGCCTGGCTATCTTCTTCAGTGATCTGTTCTCCTTTATGGATATGAGCCTGGTAACCAGCATTGGCCATAAAAAGCATGATTAGAATCACTACCAGCTCAATAAACGGAATATCTCTTATGATCGACACCATTTTTCTTCTTGCTTTCCAGCTAAAGAATAGCAAGAATAATATCCCTTGACTTTAAATTTAATCATCACTGACCTTAAATTTGTTATAAGGTCTGATTTAGGTCTACTGGATAGGGAGATCGATCGTGAAAATACTGCCTTGACTAGGAATACTTGTAAAAGAAACACTTCCCCCGAGCGAGTCGATGATAGAGCGAGTGATGGAAAGCCCCAGGCCCAACCCGGGCGTTTTCCAAGAGGGCTGAACCCCACGATAGAATGGTGTAAACAGGCGCGTTTGAACATCAAAAGGGATGCCCGGCCCGTTATCACTGACCTGCAGCATGATATGATCTAGTTTTTGCTCGATGGTAAGAACCACCTTACCCCCAGATGGACTGAATTTGATCGCATTGTTCACCAGGTTACTGAGAGCCTGTGCCAGGCGATCCGGATCGGTCTGAATTTCGGTTAAATCGCCCGGTAGTTTACATTCCCAGGTAAGGTTTTTTTGGCGAGCATTTTCAGCCCACAAAGGCTCAAGAGTATGTACCCATTGTGTAAGATTAACCGGCTGGATGTGGATTTCTTGCACCGAAAGTGGACGATAAGCAAGCGCCAGGTCTTCGATAAGACGGCCCATGCGGTCGATCCGTTCCGCCATACCTGTCAAGAAATCGGCTTGTAAAGCCGGGTCATCTGCTGCCCCGCTCTGCAGGGCATGGACTGCCGTCCGTAAACTGCCTAAGGGACGGCCAATTTCGTGGACCAGGTTGGCCAGCATGAGGTGCCGGTTCTCTTCCAATTCTTGCCGCCGTTCCTGCAAACGATTATAGGCGTGAACAAGTGCCTTGAATTCGTCAAAACCCTCTTCGGCAAGGGGTTTTGTTTTTCCCTCGAGCGGGGCATCCACAATGGTTTGAGATAAGCGCTTAAGTGAACGGTTAAAGGATTCAGAAAGAAAGACAGCAATGGAAGCGGTAAGCAGCAGCCCAGCTATCAAAACCCCGAGGATTAATATCCTCATATTGTAGAGACTTTGCTCGATATCTGTAATGCGCCGGTATATGTGCACCAGGCCAAGTAGATTATCGTTTTCATCCAATACAGGAATGACAACATCCAGGATTTGTTCTCCTGGCAGGTCACCAGGAGTAACAGCCCAGGGCGTTTTGCCGCTTTGCTGTCCAGAAGGAAGATTGGGGATAACCTTGCCTACCAGACTGCGGTCGTCAGGCCGGCTAGTGGCAAGCAGGACCTGATCTGAAGTAAGTAAACCAATCCGAGTGGGCCGCTGGAAGTTCACTGAATCGAGCAGCGCCTGGGCGGCCGCGGATGATTTCCAGACCTCCGGATGGTCTTTGGTCAAGCGCGCCACCAACAAACCCTGATCGATCATTTCGTTGGCAAGAGTGGGTATGATCAGGCGAGTCTCTAACAGATAGATTAAAGCCAATCCCACCAATGGAACGAGCAGTACGATTGGCAAAATATGGCTTACCAGTAAACGACCCCGTAAAGACAGCCTCACTTTGCTTCCCCGGGAACTACCAGTTTGTATCCAACCCCGCGCACCGTGAGGATAAGTGCCGGTTTGCCAGGATTATCTTCTATCTTCTCTCGCAGCCAGCGAATATTTACATAGACAATTTGGGGTTCTCCACCATATTCGGCGCCCCACACCCGCGCCAATAGATCATCGACACTCAGCACACGACCGGGTTCGATGGCCAATGCGTATAAAAGATCAAATTCTTTCGGGGTAAGTTCTACCGTCCGACCAGCCTGGGTTACCGTTCGTGACCAGGGATCGATGGACAGGCTGCCTGACCGAATGGCTTGAGGGCGCTGATCGACCGGTTGTGCAGCCCGGGTGCGCCGCAGCACGGCGCGAATATGAGCGATCAGCACATCCGTGTCAAAAGGCTTGGTCAGGTAGTCATCTGCGCCCAGCTCCAATCCAACAATCTGGTCCAGGCCTCGCCGCCTGGCAGTCACAAAAATTACCGGGATGCCGATTTTATCTCGAAAATAACGGATTGCTTCCAGGCCATCCATGCCGGGGAGCATGATATCTAAAAGAACGATATCGGGTCGTTTCTGGGTGGTCATAGCAATCGCATCTTCAGCCGCGGCGGCAGTGCGCACCTCAAAGCCGGCTTGCTCTAAACTGAAAGCCAGGCTGCGGCGCAGCAGATCATCGTCATCCACTATCAAGACTGAAGCACCCATGTTTGCCTTCTCATGCCCGTAGAATCCAAACCAACTGTATTTATTTTAAGCCAGTTTCATTTGTTTCGCTACATATTTTGGCAATCGGACAATATTGCACGATATCGCATCCGGAATCTTTAATGATTCCTCCTATGCAATTTTAAGTTCTTATAAGGTGGAATTGAGAAAATCCAGCTATATTTAAACTGGATGAAGAGGAGAAATAACTATGATATGCGACATTAGCGAATGCCTGCCTTATCAGGATCGTTTTTATTTTTTACAGGGTAACTGCCAGGAGGTATGCTGATGCTTTCAGGTTTTAATATTGGCCCCCTAACCATACATTTTTACGGCCTTATAATCATGCTCGGTGTAATTGCTGCTACCTTTCTGGCCCGATGGGCGGCGATCCGCCAGGGGCAGAACGGTGAATTGGTATGGGATATGCTGGTGTGGATGCTAATTGCTGGAATCATCGGGGCTCGCCTATGGCATATCCTCACCCCGTCTCCTTCTTTAGTGACACAGGGCGTGACGACCTATTATTATCTGACTCATCCCCTCGATGCAATTGCCATCTGGAGAGGTGGTTTAGGGATTCCGGGTGCTGTGCTTGGTGGTGTACTTGCTTTATTTTTCTTTGCGCGCAAGCACCATTTGCCATTTCTGAAATGGTTAGATATTTTAGCACCTGCCCTGGCATTGGGTCAGGCGATTGGGCGGTGGGGTAACTTTTTCAACCAGGAACTTTATGGCGCGCCCACTTCATTACCCTGGGCAATCTATATTGACCCTCAACACCGCCTGCCAGGTTTCGAGAACCAGGCCTTTTACCATCCCACCTTTCTATACGAATCGATTTGGAATTTGGGAAATATGGTAATGCTGCTGTGGCTGAGCCGGCGTTTCAAAGACCGTCTAAAAATTGGAGATATTTTCCTGGTGTATTTGATCGTCTATCCATTAGGTCGCTTTCTGCTCGAATTCTTGCGCTTGGATTCCTCGCAACTGGCTGGGATCAATGCCAACCAGGCTTTCATGTTAGTAGTCATGATTGCTGCCAGTCTGATTCTGGGGTGGCGACACCGAAAGGATAGGAAAACACTGCCTGCAGGTTCACAGGAAGAAATAGCTGGTAATAAATCGGCTTGAAGTTTCTCTTTACCAAGGTGAATGATAGGAGAGGATCCTACACAAAAATACGAAAGTTTACTTTGATATAAAGACCTGGTGACGGAGCGGTCACCAGGTCTTGTTTGTTTATTTGGTTTTATCTACTTCCGCCTGGATCTGTGATTTAATCGTTGGAAATTCAAGACCATTTCCCGTGACGTAATCTTTGATCACAGTGGAAGGCGCTGGCAGGTCGCTGCCAATTATTTTTTGAATGACATCTTTGGGGACACCCCAATCCAGCAGTTCCTGAAAAGTAGTTTTTCCAGTAACCGTTGTATCCGAAACGACATGCTCAGTCGGCGCCGCAGTAACCGTAATCAATGCACCCGGGGTGGGGGAGGCAATCTGAGTTTGGGTCGGCGTTGGCATTGTGCTGTTGATTGGCGGAACAACTGTCGGTTGGGTGCGGTTTTGCAGCCAGGTGCGCAGGTTGGTCACTGAAAATAAATCGGTCTCCAGGTCTTTGATAGCAGTGGTTGGTGGGGTGTCCGAGGGAAGGTCGAACTGCTTGAGCAGGTCCGCCAAAGGTACATTGAACGTGGTGGTAATCTGCTCCAGGGTCATCCAGCCTTTGATTGAGTTGACATCCTCAGCGGATGGCTCAACTTGATCTCCGCTGGCGGAAACTTTACCGGAGATCGACCAGACCCCCACTACCTGGAACCCAAGGATAATTCCAAAAAAGACGGTTAGAACGATAACACCATAGACAATCGGGTTGATCCGCATGCCTTTTCTCCTTATTTCCCAATAATGGGTAAACCGAATTTGACTTCCAATGCGCCGTTACGCGGGCAAGCCCCCACACATTCCAGGCAAGTGATGCAATCTACACTCTTGATGGTCGTAGCTGTGTGCACTTCCAGACCCATCGGGCAGGCTTTAGTGCAGATTTTGCAGGGAAGTGCAGGCGCTTTCTTCGCGCTTGAGATAGATCGGGCTCACTTTACCAAGGAGACCGCTGGCTGCTCCCAGGGGGCAGGCATAGCGGCACCAGGAGCGCTCGATAAAGAACGAGGCAACCAGGGTTACGACCAATACGATCACGCCTGGTGTAAAGCTGAATTCAGCGATATTGAGCAGGGTCGACCAGGGATCGTAATCGCGGAAGACCATGTAGCCGAAATAAAACGATCCGCCCACCGCCCAGGCCAACACCAGGTATTTCAGATAGCGCAGGTAGCGGTCTAACACTGCCAGGCGCGCCCCGCGTTTCTTGAGTGAAGCAATGCCACGCCGCAGCCCAGGAAAGCGTTTCTGCAAGACGCTGCTGAAGTTGCTGACCAGGTCCTGCAGGAAACCTAACGGACAGAGCCAGCCGCAGAAAGCCGAGCGCAGCAGCAGGGCAACGGCCAGGAATGAGAACAGCACGACCACATTGGAGAGATGGGTATGCGAGACGAAAGTCCCGCCGGCGGTGAAGTATTTGTACAGCGTCTCCAGGCCGCCTAAGGGGCAAAAGGCTTCGGGCGAAGCGGTGACAACCAGGCCGTTCTCCCGGATCACCACGTGTTGAATGGCTAAAAATGCGATAAAGGCGGCGACACCCGTCTGGACTATCCTGCGAAAGGTCTGGTGAGTGAGCAAAACTTTCAGCCCGTGTAAGCAGGGTTTGATGCTGCCAGGTGCGCCTGGAATTGATTTGGATTGGGCTGCCATCCGGTAATCTCCTTCTTTGATTGAGTTGATGTTATTTTATCGAATGGATGTGAAAGGCCAATGAAGGCGGTTTGAAGAATTTGTGAATGTTATAGTAAAATGTATTTAAGTACTTCGTAATTTTGGTCAGTTGCATTTTTGGCCGTTGAGTTCAATTTGGATTTTCCAGCCTGTTCAAAGGAGAGAAAATGATAGATACCCCAGTAGAGGTTTTGAAAAAATTCTTGTTTATCGTAAATGAC
>Ga0315282_10003956_pt1 | contig 26219 bp, 18 predicted proteins | sample YL17G07_20_MG_FD_203693 | JGI IMG/M metagenome (GOLD analysis project Ga0315282, IMG submission 203693) | Sediment microbial communities from Yellowstone Lake, YNP, Wyoming, USA - YL17G07_20 | ecosystem: Environmental > Aquatic > Freshwater > Lake > Sediment | place: USA: Wyoming | collected... | reverse complement strand
CCATTGGCGACATTGACTGTTGTCCAGTAGCTTCACCCGCCGAACCGCCCGGTACGGACCCGTACGCCGGGTGGTGTGACAGGGAAAGCGGGCAACCGCCTACCTATGTCGATTCGTCCTCCGGGCTGCTGGGCTATTCTCTGTCGTCCTCCGGGCTGCTGGGCTAGTCTCTGTCGTCCTCCGGGCTTGGGCTGCCGCCCCGCAGGGGCGATCGGCAAGAGCCCACCGTTTCAACGGTGGGTACCGATAGCGAATGATATCCGCAAGCCCCGTAGGGGCGACAGAAAACAGGCAACGGGGGGGCCTCCTTCCATCGGGTGTGGTCAGAATCCGCCACCGAATACCGACCGCACCCCCGGCCTGATCGGCGGGGGCTTTGATTTGACTTTCCTGGGGATTTTGGTAAGATAGTTATAGCAGGCTGCTGGAGTTTCGGGCCGGTCGCGTCGGCGCTGGCCAAACGGGAGACGCCGGGTCCGGCGGCCGATCCCTCGTAGTGAGGGGGACATTCAGATCGTGGCGAGGGGGGAAAAGGAGTTTTCTTGCCTTTGCCGAGCGTCAAGCACTGCTGAGGCGGGAGACCGATGAGTAACGATGCGGGTTCGGCATCTGCACGCGGGAGCGCAGGTCAGGTCCTGCTGGTGGGGGATATCAGCAAGGCGTTCGAGGACGCGGACCAGGCGGCCCGGTATGCGTGCGAAGTGACGGCCAGCCTGTTCGATGCGCCCGACGTGGCGGCCCGGGGCGGGTTCAGCCTGATCGGCGTGGTGATGGACGGGACGGCCGGCCACCTGCACGCGACCTTGAGGGCCCTGCGCAGCAGCACGAACGCCCGCATTGTCCTGCTGGCCCGGATGTACGAGGAGCCGATCGCGCGACGGCTGGCGACGGAGGAATCCAACGGCGATAAGCTGGCCGACGCCTACCTGGTTTGTCCCACGTCCCTGTCGCGATTCTGCGACGGCGCCCGTTCGCTTGCGACCGCCCCGGCGCCAACAGCGCCGGCCGGGAAGCCGCCGCAGACTGTGCCTGCGAGTGACGCTGCGGTGCGCCCGCCGGTCGACCTCGCGGAACTGGAGCGGAGGATGCAGCACCTCGAATATCTGGCCACCACGGACGACCTGACGGGCCTGAAGAACCGCCGGTACATCCTGGAGTTCGCCGGACAGGCCCTGAAGCGGGCCAGACAGAGCAGCGGGCGCTTGACGCTGCTGTTGTTCGACATTGACAACTTCAAGCATTACAACGACATGTACGGGCACTTGGCGGGTGACGAGATCCTGCGGCAGGCCGGCATTCTGATGTGCCGCTGTTGCCGGCCCCTCGACGTCGTCGGGCGCATCGGCGGCGACGAGTTCGCCGTCGTCTTCTGGGACGATCCCTACCGGCTGGACAGCCGCGATGGCCAAGACCGGCGGTCTGCCGGCTCGGATCATCCCGCCGAGGCGATCTTCGTCACCAAGCGATTCCAGAACGAGCTGGGCTGTGCCGAGCTGCCCCTGCTGGGCCCCCGCGGCGAAGGCGAGCTGACCATCAGCGGCGGCCTGGCCAGCTTCCCTCGCGACGGCGCGACCGTTGAGGACCTCTTCAAGCAGGCCGACCAGGCCTTGCTCGAAGCCAAGCGCAGCGGCAAGAACCGCATCTACCTCGTCGGCCGCCCCCAAAACGACATCGCGGATATCCATTAGCCGTAGTGCTTCGCTTCGCACGTCCCGTGGCCAGGTCGCTCTCAGTCGCGCGATTTCTGGAACGCCCCGGTAACAAGCCGACTCCGTCTACCGGGTGACGACGCCGGTGAGGCCGCCGGAGAGCAGGGCGGCTACGTTCGCCAGAACGTGGGGCAGGGCCAGTCCACCGCGGCAGGCCAGGTACTTCGGCTCCCATTGCGGATCGAATTTGTCCTTATATTGGCGCAGGCCCTGGAAGTTGTAGAAGTGCTCGCCCAGCCGGAAGACCAGGGCGCCGGCCTTCGCCCAGAGCGGGGCCAGGACGCGGTCGGGCAGGCCGGCCAGCGGCGCCATGCCGAGATTGAACCACGAGAAGCCCTCCTGCCTGCCCCACAGCATCAGCTCGACGAACAGGTAGTCCATGATCCCGTCGGGGCAGCCCGGAACGTAGCGCGTCAGGTCGATGGACAGCTCTTCCTTGCCCGCCCCGAGCCAGAGGTTGGCAAAGGCCACGATCTGCGCGGCGTCCTCGACGACCGCCACGGGACACCGGCGAATGTAGGCGGGGTCGAAGAACCCCATCGAGAACCCTTTCTCGCGAGTGTTCTTGTCCTTCAGCCAGGCGTCGGAGATGTGCTTCAGCCGGTCGAGGACATCAGGGGCCTGCTCGGTCGGCAATATCCGGAAATGATATCCGTCACGGGATATCTTATTGCAGGAGTGGCGCAGGCCCTTGCGGGCGTTGCCCTGGAGCGAGAACGACGCCAGGGGCACGCGGGCCTCTTCGCCGAGCTTGAGGAAGGTCATTCCGAGGTTCATGTACAGGTCCAGGTGCCGCGTATCGACCTGGTAGAAGACGGGCTGTCCGTCGTAGCGGTCGCACAACTCGACGAATTTCCAGGCGAGGTCTTCGTGCTCATCCTGCGGCCCGATGGGGTCGCCGAGGGCGACCCAGGTGCGGCCCTGGACGCCATACATGATGAACGCATCCTCCCCGTCGCTGAGGATGAACTGCTTGTCGCCGAGCAGGGCGAGGTTCGCATAGGTCCTCGGCGAGGCCTTGACGATCGCGCCGATTTGGGCGGCGGTGCTCTCGTCGAGGACGGCGAGCTTGGGTCGCGCGGGCACGAGGAGCCTGGCGACGGCGACAAGAAGGACGAGGATCACGGCGCCGGCGGTGGCCCGCAGGAAGCGCGGCGCGTCGCCTCGGAACGTGAACTCCCACCACAGGCTGTTGGAGTAATTGACGTGCTTGTACGCGAACACTCCGAGCCACGCGGAGCACAGCAGGACCAGGGCGATCAGCCCGATCCAGGCGGGCGTGAACCGCTGGGCGGTCAGCGAGGCCTTGCGGTAGAACTGCCCGTGACAGGCCAGCAGCGCCGCCAGCATGATCCCGAGAATGATGGCCTCCTCGTAATCGAGACCCTTGAGCAGGGAAAACAGCATGCCGGCGGCGAGCAGGATCACGGTAATGTGATAGGCGACGTCGAGCCGTCGTTGCAGGCCTCGAGCGAGCAGCAGCAGGGCGGCCCCGGTCAGGCTGCCGAAGAAGTGCGACAGCTCGACGGCCGGAAGCGGCAGCAGGTCGCGAAGCAGCTCGTGGCGGCCCCTGGACATGGGCAAGGCGCCGGAGATCAGGAGGATCGTGCCCGCAACGAAGACGGCGAACGCCAGGAGTTGCGGGGCGATGGCGGAGCCCCACCGGCCCATGGTCAGCCCGATCCGCCGGATAGCGGCCATGCGAGGCAGAATCTCGTGGACGGCCAGCAGACCCGCCCCGGCGACCAGCGGCGCGATGTAGTAAATGAGCCGGTATAGAAGGAGCGAGGCGGTCAGGGCGGGCGTCTGGTCGAAGTCCGCCAGCAGCAAGAGAATGATCGTCTCGAAGACGCCGAGGCCGCCGGGAACGTAGCTGAGCAGTCCCGCCCCCTGGGCCAGCAGGAAGACGGCCAGAAACCGCCCGAAGCTCAAGGGGATTGTAGCGGGCAGCAGCACGTAAAATACGGCCATGGCCAGCAGCCAGTCCAGGGCCGAGACGACAAGCTGGCCGACGGCAATGGCCGGCGAGGGCACGGGCAACTCCCACCCGCCGATGCCCAGCGGCCGGCGCCTGAAGATGACAAGGACCACGTATGCGCCGACGAGCAGCAGGAAGATCGCGCCGATGGGCCGGGCCGTTCCGAACGGCAGGTGCAGCGCCGGCGGCAGATGCTGCGGGTCGAAAACGAATACGACCCCGGCCAACCCGAGAAATCCCACCCAGAACGTCAGCCCGCAGAACAGGACCAGCCCGGCAATCTCGTTCGCGGAGATCCCCAGGGCCGAATAGATCCGATACCGCGCGGCGCTGCCGCCGATGATCGTAGCGTTGTTGCTGAAGACATACCCGATGAACGAGGCCAGGGCCAGCTTGTGATAGGCGAGCGGGTGACGGATGTATCTCAGCGCCAGGGCGTCGGAGGCGGTCAGCACAAGGTAGTTCAGGACCGTCAGGATCAGGGCCATGAACAGATCGCTGGCGGGCACCTGCCGGATCTGCAGAGCGATATCGTGCAGATGGTAGCCCTTGAGCTTGGTATGGATGATGACCACGGCCGCCACGAACAGGCAGACGCTGATGATCGAGCTCACGTGCCGCAGCAACCCGTGCTTCATGTCCGGCCTTTGCCTCTCACTCACGTCGGCGGTCTCATTGCAGTCGTCGGAACGCAGCACGGGGCCGGCCCTGCCGGGCGTGCCGCACCGCAAATTGCAGATTATATGTAGTTGAAACGGCTCGACCTGTAAAGATGATGCCGTTCGGTCCGCGTCGAAACTTGGAAAATAACCGATCTTGTGCCGACGGCACGAGATACGCCGGTTGACGGGGAGGTCGCTGACGATAGAATAGGCCGGTTCGCTTTAGGGTGTTCGCGTGATACATGCAATAGAGCTGGACAGTGTTTGCAAATCGTTCGGGTCGGTCCGGGCGGTGGATGGATTGAGCATCCGCGTTCCACAGGGCAGCGTGTACGGGTTCCTCGGGCCCAACGGCGCGGGCAAGACGACGACGCTTCGGATGGTCATGGACATCATCCGGCCGGACAGCGGGACGCTTCGCCTGTTCGGCCAGGCCGCGTCCTGCGTGCCTCGCAGCCGGATCGGATACATGCCGGAGGAACGCGGGCTCTACCGCAAGATGACCGTCTCGGCCGTGCTCGCCTACTTCGCCTCGCTCAAAGGGGTCGCCGGCGCTGAGCTCAGGACGCACGTCGCCCAGTGGCTCGAGCGGATCGCGCTGGCCGAGCACGCGAACAGGAAAGTGGAGGAGCTGTCGCGCGGGATGCACCAGAAGCTGCAATTCGCCGTGACGGTGATCAACTCGCCGGATTTGGTGATCCTCGACGAGCCGTTCTCGGGGCTGGACCCGGTGAACCAGGATTTGCTGCGGCAGATCATTACGGAAATGCGCGACGCGGGAAAGACGGTGCTCTTCTCGACGCACGTGATGCACGAGGCGGAGCGGCTGTGCGATTTTCTCGTGCTCATCAATCGCGGGCGCGTCGTCGTGGACGGCACCCTGGACGAGATTCGCCGCGGGCACGATTCGCACACGGTTTCCGTCGAGCTGGAGGATGACGGCGAGTTCGTTCGGACGCTGCCGCTGGTGCAGGAGGTCCGGCCGGAGGGCCGCCGGCTGGAGATGAGATTGCGCGACGGCGCGGACCCCCAGGAATTGCTCAGGACCCTCGTGGCCCGGACCCGCGTGCGGGCCTTTGAAACCAAGCAGCCGTCGCTGCACGAAATCTTCGTTCGACTGGTCGGAGCCGGCGATGCGGAACATCATTAGAGTCGCCCGTCGCGAGTACATCGAGACGGTCAAGACCTGGACGTTCATTCTGGGTCTGGTCGTCGTGCCTGTCGTGCTGGGCGGGCTGATCCTGTTCGGGGACCGGCTCGGGCCCGACCAGAACGCGTCCCGCGCGCCGATCCGGGTGGGCGTGACAAACCCGTCGGCGGAGCTGCTCGCGAAGATTCAGGCCGTCTTCGAGGAGTACAACAAGTCGCACCCGCGGGGTCCCGTCGCCCTGGTGGAGGTGGATGGCGACGAGCCGGCGGAGCAGCAGGGCAAGCAAATGCTTCGGCAGGACCGGCTCGATGCCTGCGTCGCATTCGAGGGCGACCTGGAGGGCGGCCAGGGCGAAATGCGGTTCTACACGTACAAGCTGAAGTCCTCGGAAATCGACGCGCTCTGGACGGTGGAGCGTCTGATCCGCGATGCGATCATCAGCCGCCGCTACGAGACCCGGGGCCTCGACCGCGCCATCGTGCAGGCGATCACGAGCGTCGCCACGGAGCGAATCGAACTCGGCGAGGAGCAGGGGCAGGAGCGCGTCCAGGACCAGAACCACCAGATGGCGCGCATGATGATCCCCTTCGCTTTCATGTACCTGATCTTCATCGGGATCGTCGGCATGGGCCAGCACCTGGTCAGCAGCATCATCGAGGAGAAGAACTCGCGGATTATCGAGGTGCTGCTGTCGGTGGTCAGCCCGTTCAGGCTGATGGCGGGCAAGATCATGGGCTTGGCGGCGGTCGGCCTGACGGTCGTGGCGCTGTGGGGAGTGATGGGCTACACCATCGCACGGTGGCAGGGCATCAAGATCGACATCAGTGGCGACCTGATCGCCTACGGCCTGGTCTACTACGTCCTCGGCTTCCTCCTGTTCAGCGCCGTTCTGGCGGGCGTCGGCTCCATCTGCAACACGCTCAAAGAGACGCAGAGCCTGCTGATGCCGATCATGCTCATCTTCGTGGTGCCGATCATGGCCGGGGTGAAGCTGGTGCAAAGTCCCAATGGCGATCTGGCCCGCGTGCTGTCGTTCGTGCCGCCGACGACGCCGATGGTGATGATCCTGCGCCTGTCGAGCGGCTCAGAAATCTGGACCGGTGAGGTCGTTCTATCGATTGTCGTTTTGGCGGCCGGTGTCCTGGCGACGCTCTGGGCGGCGGCCAAAATCTTCCGCACCGGCATCCTCATGTACGGCAAGCGTCCCGGCCCCCGAGAAATCGCCCGCTGGCTCTTCGAGCGATAGCGCGTCCTCGGTGGTCACAATGAAAAGTCGGCATCGCTGTTGCAGATCGCCGGCTGGTTTCGGATTTGCTTTTGCGAGGGGTCCTTGCTATCATGCCTGCGTTGGTATTGCTGTGTGGCGTGATTGCTGAGTGGAAGACGGCCTGGTGGCGCGGCGGAAACCTTTACTGGGAGCGATGCTCTTTCTGGTGTGAGCGTGATTGACATTGAACCTTTGAGCTGGGAGGCGTTGTTGTGCTGCTTCCTCTCCGGACTCATCGTTGGGCTGGAGCGGCAGTTGCGGGGCAAGCCCGTCGGAATGCGCACCAGCGCCTTGATCTGCATGGGAACGTACGTATTCATCGCGATGACGCGCCACGTGTCCAACAGCATGACCGACCCGTCGCGGATCATCGGGCAGGTGGTCACAGGCATCGGCTTTCTCGGCGCCGGCGTGATCCTGGCCCGGCAGGGGGCCATCGTGGGCGTGACCTCGGCCTCGGCCATCTGGGTCCTGGCGGCCATCGGCGTGGTGATCGGGGTCGGCTACCCGTGGCTCGGCGTCAAGCTGGCGGCCCTGACGGTGATGATTCTGGCCGGCGTGGACTTCGTCGAGGCCCGGTTCGAATCCCTGCAAAAGGGCGTTCATGGCCGCCTGGAAAAGAAGCGCCCTCGCGAGTCCGGCAAACCCCTGCGCCCGACCAGCGACTCGCAATAGTCGGCGTCCAAAGGTGTCTGCGACTAATCTTCGTGGGTCTGAATGGCTTCGCAAGACGAGCGGGGACGCTCGTCCTACGCGGAGGGGCGTCCATGCTCTTCGTAGGTCGTGCGTCCTCGCACGACTTCCTTCCCTTGGGGGAAGAGGCATTGAAAAGCAAGGTTTCCCATTCGACCAGCAAAACTTCCCTGACGAAATGTAGTCGCACACCCGAAGGTCGATTACGCCATCGATCCGCTGATTTTCTGTGCAGTTGCCTAACGTTCCGCGCGGAAGGTGCGTCTATCAAGGGCGCAGAGGCAATGGAATGATACATGACGGCCAGGGGCAAAGCGAAACCGCCGAGCTGGTCCGGGCCAGCCGGGCGGGCGACAGGACGGCCTTCGATCGACTGGTTCAGTTGCACCAGCGGCAGGCCATGGGACTCGCTCTCGGCATAGTGGCCAACGTCGATGACGCCGCCGAGGTCGTGCAGGAGGCGTTCGTCAAGGGCTACCTGCAGCTCGGCGGGCTGAATCAGCCGGAACGGTTCCGTTTCTGGATGTTGAAGATCGTCGCGAATGAAGCGATCAGCCGGCGTCGAGCCGCCCGCCGGCAGGCGGCGATGATCAGGCGTTTCATGGCGGATCGAGTGGAGCGACGGGCCGCGGGGCCGGAAGAAAGAGAACATGCACAGGACCTGCAAGCGACGATCGAGCGGGCCATGCGGCATCTTACGGCCAGAGAGGCCCAGGCCATCGCCCTTCTCGGTCTGGACGACCTGCCGCACACCGAAGCCGGGCGGATCATGGGTTGCTCGGCCGGGGCGGTGCGATGGCACGTGCACCGCGCCAGAAAGAAACTGCGTGTGTTGTTGAAGGAGTTCCTCGAATGAGCGGGAAAGACCGTGACATTGATGCCCTGCTGCGGCAGAACGTGGACCGGCAGCTTGCAGAGTTCGATTGGTCCGCGCTGCGCCGCGATATCGCCGGACGCGTGGCGGGCGCCCGCGTGCAGTCTGGCCCGCGAATCTCGTACCTTACCTGGACCGCAGCAGCAGCAGGTGTCACGGTGGCCGCCGGGATCATCATCGTTGCAGTGGTGATGACCTGGAGGCCCACGCCCAGCCAGGCACCTGCCGGCTGGGCGACCGTGGCAATGATGGAGGCGACCGGCCCCGTTGGTACGGCTCAGGTCGTCTTGGCAGACGCACAGCCGACCGCCCGATGCGAAGTTCGCATCCTCGCGTCCGACAAGCCGCGACAGGAAGACCGGACGCGGGCGAGCTGGTGCATCATCGCCGAAAAGGAGCCGGTCATCGAGCATCGCCGCAACGGCCGCGACTCTCGCGACATCCTCTGCCTCTTCTAACTGAACCTCAGGTCAAGGAGTAATGGAAATGACAAAAGCAACTCTGAGAACGACGATACTGGCTCTGGTTAGCCTTGGCATCTGGATTGGAGACGCCCGTGCCGACAAGGCACAACTGGAAGAGAAGCTCAGCCAGCCGCTGAGCATCAAACTCGAAGATGTCACGATTGCCGGGGCGCTCGATCAGATCGGAAAACAGGCAGGATTGCAGATCACGCTGTCTCCGGAGGCTATCTGGAAGCTGCCTGAGGGCGTGCAGACCCGCCTTTCCGTCACCCTGGAGGGGCGCCTTGGCGAGAGCCTGGAGAAAATGCTCAAAAGCTTCTTCCTGCGGTACGCGGTGGGCAGCGATTCGTTGACGATCTACCCCCGGCCGGAACTGAAGCACATCATCGGCCGCCCGACGGCAGGCGAACTGAAACTGCTGAAGAATATATACACAAACGCGATGTGGGTCAGCACCAGTAACAAGGAAGTGCCGGACGGATTCGTGCAGATGGTGTTCAATGGCCTGGTGGGTGAGCCGGTGAGTATCATGCCTCCCGATGAGATACGTGGGATCGGGACGATCATGTACAAGATGATGACCAAGTCGACGTCGTCTTCCGGCACACCTCACGATCCCAACGCGCCGAAACGCGATCCTAACGCGCCTAAGAAAGACGCGCCCTTGACGATCGCCTCGCTTCTGGAGGCGGTTGAACAGGTCAACCCCGCGAAAACGTGGTACATTGAGGGCGCTGAGTTTCCCCGGCCGGTGCCGGAAATCAGGATCGTGTCGAAGGCGGACTTCCAGCAGGCGTGCCTGGACCAGATCATCGATGTCTCGTTCAGCGGCGAGAAGGGCGAATCTGTGGTGCGGAAGCTGGCGACGTGGGCGGGCTTGGAGGTGCGATTCTCCGATCCCAATACAGCGAGGGCCCTCGCCCCGGAAATCACGCTGGAAGTCCAGAACGTCCGATTGGCCGACGTGCTGAATAAGGCCCTGTCGATTCTCGGCGTAGTGGGGAAGTCAAAGGAAGGTGTGCTTCAACTTGACTACGTGGTGCCAATGATCGAGCCATCGCAGCAGACGGCCGGTGAGACGCAGATTATCACCGGAGGTTACGTCGGCAAGATCAGTATTCCGATGGACGGGGGGCGGTACTTCATCGAGTTCATGCTCCGCGAGAGCGATCTGACGGATGAGCTTCGCGCGTTGCGGCAGGAGAAGATCAAGGAGATTCTCGCCGGAGCGTCAAAGGCCGGCCAGCAGACGAAATAGGATCAGTTCTGGCGGGGGTCCTGCACGCGCCTGACGCGCACGTCAGGACCGGATTACACAGGAGTCCTTTGTAGCGCGCCATCATCCATTGCGTGGCAGCGGCGCGCGCAGACTTGCCGACGGTCTGCTCATTCGCCGTTGGCAAAGCCTTGGGCCTTGCCACTGCCATCTGTCCACGCAGGTTGTCCCCATCCGATCCCAACGATTTTGGATACTGCCGGCGGGGCGCCACTCGCGGCTTCTGTCATCGCGTCACTTCTCCACGCAGGATGCGCGGATCGTTCGCCCACGAACTATCCGTCCAGAAGAGACGAGTGTACGATGGAGCTTTGGCGAATGTCTCCTAATGAAGCACTGCACACCGCATTTGTCGTGCTGAGCGAAGCGAAGCATCTGGCCCGGGACCGAAAAATGAGCATCGCTGCGAATAGGACATCCCGTTCGATGACCACATCCTTCGCTGACGCTCAGGACGACAAGAGATGCTCACGGACTGTTCATTTCCGACACCGGCCGCGCAGCGGCCCAGCGACTCGTCATGACAAGCGAGCGATAGTATCGGGATCGTCTTTTAGCTACCGAGGACTTGGGTTCGGGTGGGGCTGATGAGCCGGTATCGGATGCCGCGCCAGCGGACGGTTCGCCCGAAGGCGGAGGAGAGAATGAACACGAACAGCAGGACCGACCAGAGCCAGCAGCCGACGATGTCCGCGATGGCCGCGGGCGCCAGTTGAGGGAGGTACTCGCCCAGGATTCTCACGGCCATCAACTGTCGCAGCGTCGCGCGAAAGATCAGACCCGCACCGAAGACGACGGGGACCGCGGCGTAGAGTGAGATATACTCGGCGTGGTTGGCGGCGGCCCAGGCGGCCAGCACAAGGCCGCCCCAGAGTCCTGCGACAGAACCGAGACTGGAGAGGAATCCCAGCCACCAGGACCCGGGGGCATATACTCTGGTGATCAGAAACTGCCGCCGGGCGAACTCGTAGAGGTCGGGCCAGGTGGTAGCGGCGAAGGAAGGGACCAGACAAGTCGGGACGAATCGCACGGCCAGGCCGGCCCTCCTGACGATCCGGTTGAGCGACAAGTCGTCGCTCAAGGTGTTCTGCCAGATCTCCGAGACCTTCAAGCGGCGGAAGTCCTCCGCCCGCATGGCCATGGAGCCGCCCCAGGCCAGATTGAAGCGGGTATTGCCCAGGAGCTGCGCGACAGCGGCGTTCATGGCCGACATCGCAAAGGTCGGAAGGTTCCTCTGAGCCGGGATGAACCAGCGATAGCCGGTGGTCAGGCCGTACTTGTCACGCTTGAGGGGCCTGACCAGGTGGCAGAGCCAGTCACTCGGGACACACACGTCGGAGTCGGCGAACGCGAGAACTTCCATGTCATCAGGCACGCGGCCGATGGCGTAGAGGAGGTTGTGGATCTTCTGGCTGCACGAGGTGGAGGGACCGGCGACCAGAATCTGGACGTCCTGGGCCCTGGAATCACGGCCGAATGTCTCCTTCGCCTGGCACAACGCCGCATACGCAGGGTCGCTGCTGTCTTCCACGACGAAGAACAGACGGTAATCACCGTAGTCCTGCCGCAAGAGTGAGCCGATGTTCAGTTGGAAGCGGGCGTCCAGACCCTTGCACGGGACGATCAACGCCACTCGAGGCTGATAGCCCGGTCGCAGCTTCGCGCCGTACCTCGACAGGGCGTAATGGTAGTTGCGCGCCGCATTGTAGAGGTAGAGCAGTTGCGCGACAATGGCCGCCCAGGCAATGTAGAAGTACCAACCCATATCGTACCGGCCGACTCCAATCCAGCGACGGGTATCCATTCCGCCGGCAGTCCGTCCCCGCCGGCCCCGGCCCCGTTACGATACGCCAAATCCCAGCCCAACGCCAGAGGTTTTCATTGCAGCCTGCTTGCCCCTGCACATTTCACGGTTATCTCACATACGGCGGACCCACGTGGAGAGAGCCCGGAGGGCCGAGCGGCATTACTCGATGGAGGCGAGGGGGACGAGGGCCTTGGTCAGGTCGGCGAGGGTGTAGGACCTGGCCAGGTCGAGGGGCAGGAAGTAGCCGTGGTTGTGGTCGGAGGCGAGGATGATGAGGTTGTCGCCGGCCTGCCGCCAGCCTTCCGGCTGGTGCTGGTGGCCGACGATGAACAGGTCCACGTCGAGCTGTCTTGCCATTCGGCCCAGCGTCGCCTGGCTGTGTCTGCGGCCCCAGGTCAGCAGATAGGCCGAGCCGGGCTTGGCGCAGTCGCCAATCCGCAGCTCCCGCTGGAAGATCCCCGGATCGAACTGCTCGACGTATTGATTGTCGGGCAGCGAGTGGGAGATCCAGATGCGGTTGGCGCACCGGACGGCCAGGGGTTGCGAGAGCAGAAATTGCCGAATCGCCAGTTTGACATCGCCGCTGTCCTGCTGGAACTCGCGGTCGAGGGCCTGGCTCATGGCCCGGTTCATCTCCTTGCCGTTCTTCATCACCTCGCTGCTGATGATCCAGGCGGTGTCGTGGTTGCCCATGACGAAGTGGACCTGGTGCGGGAAGTCGAGCTTGTACTGGACGGCCTTGAACAGCAGTTGATAGGAGAGGCAGCCGCCCGAGCGGTCCTCGGGTCCGCCGTGGATGATCTCCTGGAGGATGATGTGCCTGTCTGCGTGACGGGCGAGGTCCGCGTAGGTGACGAGCCGTTCGAGGTTTCTGCGGTGGCCGTGGATGTCGCCGCTGACGATCAGCGAGCCCGCCGCCGGCAACGAGACCAGGTTGCCGCGTCGAAACGGGTCGGTCTGATTGGCTTGAATCCCTCTATTGAGCAGATCGATGGTTGTTCGTGCCATTTCGATTCGCTCTGATCTTGCTTCCAAAGATACTGTGAATCATCATATCCAGCCTGGAAATGACCTCGACCATGTTTGCGGGCCGCTCGGCGGGGTCCTGCTTGACACAGTCCATCACCAGTTTGGACACGCCGATAGGAATCTGGTGCTTGAGCTCGTGCGGGGCCAGGCATCTCTGCGGCTCGTACAGCCCGACCGTCTTGATTTTCTTGGGAATCAGCGTCGGGACGTTCTTTCCGGTCAGGGCCCAGTACATGGTCGCGCCGAGATTGAAAATGTCGGTTCGGGGCCCGAGGGTCCTGCGGCGGACCTGCTCGGGAGCGATGTAGTCGGGTGTGCCCTGGATTCGCGACTTGACGGTCCCGATGGGGCAGCTCTGGCCCAGGTCGATGATCTTGATTGCTCCGCCCTTGCCGATAAGGATGTTGTTGGGCTTGATGTCACAGTGGACGTAGCCTGCCTGGTGCATGGCGTTGAGGCCGGTGGCGACCAGGCGGAGGACCAGCAGGACGTCTCCCAGGCTCAGGGTGGAACTCTCCTCAAGCGTCTTGCCGTCGAAATGCTCCATAGACAGCAGCAGCTCCTTGACCCGCAGCAGGCTGCGAATCTTGCGGAGCTTGTAGCACTTGCGGACGTAGGGATGATCGATGCGTTGGGCGACCTTGTATTCGTTCTCGGTCTGTTCGAAGACGCGGCGGTCTTCGGGCCTCTCGTACGTGAGGCGTTTGAGCGCGACGGTGGTGCCGTCCTCTTCATCAGTGGCCAGGTAGATCGTGCTGCGGGCTCCGCTGCCAATGCGTCGGATGATCGTGAACTCCCCCACACTGAGTATGTCTTTGGCCATACAGTCACAAACCTACCAGCAGAAGCATCCGACGGTTCTTAGTGCCTATTGATGCGCATCGTAGGTGCCATGTTCCCTGAATTCCGTCGCACGCCAGGCGTGCCTCAATCAACGCACGCATCCATCCCTGTGGAGCGGACCGAATAAAAATGCACAAGCTGGGTAAATTACTCAGCTTGCCGGACCCTGTCCAGCACCACTGCGATTTTTTCGGCACGGGTCAGGTGGGGAAATCAGATAAATCTCAACAAAGGTATTGAAATCTGCCGCCCGTTTGCCGATAATTGGCGGAGGTTGATGAACGCCAGTAATCGCGTCCTGATGCTATTCCCCGATAGCTCAATAGGTAGAGCGAGCGGCTGTTAACCGCTAGGTTGTAGGTTCGAGCCCTACTCGGGGAGTTCAAGCGAAGAATTCCTCCCAAGGCTGATCTGCGACAGATATGAGGACGCAGATGCCACAACATTCCAGCAGGAGTTGAGGCGGTTTGCACGTTTCCCTGAGGCCGCGTGACAGCCTGCACTGACGCCATACCACGTACGTACCGGCCCGCACCAGGGGTTCGATCCCCCTCTGAAACAAACGTAACCACCTGTAAATAATGAGCTTATGGCACAATCATCCGAGGTGGTTCCGGCGTGGTCCGGGCCGTCGGCAGGGGGCCCAACGCCCGATAGTCAGGCCGACGGTGCCACAGCAGCCACATTGCGGTGGCACGACCGCTTTTATTTTTTTCCGCAGCTCTTGACATTGTGTGGCAAGATGGGTAAAATGCGGTGTGTTGGATGGTCAGATCGAATACGTAGAAAGGGTAAAAAAGAAAAAGTTTTTTATTGACAGGCCGGGTTGCATTATGGTAACTTCGGTAAATTAGTGAACTACGATAACACGTAGTGCACTCTGGGTGTGAAGGTAGTACGCCCGGTCCGGTGGTCAGGAAGGGTGAGAGAGTGAGGAGGGTAGAAAAGGTCGGCGGGTGGATGTCGCGTCCGCCTCGCAACTCACTTCTCTCGGCATCACGACGGATCTTCGTTTTGAACAACAAGTCGGTGCGGGACGGATCCCAGGTAGCAGTATGCTCTCAGACAACTAAGCGAGTTGGCTTCAGCGGAATACCGTTGAAAGCGGACGCCAGAAGAGTCGACGCACGCAGGGAATTACGAAGTGCGCGAGTGTTTTTGGGGGGTGTTCAGATGAGAAATCTGGCGAGAGTTGTTTCGATGATCGCGATATGGCTGGTGGCAGCAGGCAGCGTATTGGGTGCTGTTCAGTCTGCGCCCGGCATGGTTTCGGTTGCGCCGTATGTGAAGATTTCGCCACCGGGAGGGCCCTTCTATTTGGGCAACTTCTGGGAGGCGGGAACGAGTGAGGCGGCCGGGAAGACCAAGGTGCATGTGATCGCCAATTGCCCGTACCAGATTCAGGCCTCTTTGCAGGGCCTCAAGCACGTGACGGGCAAGTCGACCATGTCGCCGAAGGAGATAAAGGTGGTGATCAATGGCGCGCAGACGCGTCTTGGCCAGCGAGTGGAGATCGCCCGGTCGCGCCTGCCGACGACACCGGCCGGCGTGGATGTTCCGGTGGAGCTGAAGGTGGCAATGAACGACATGGTACTTTACCCGGCGGGGCAATACGGCGGGACCCTGGTGATCACCATCATGGCAGTGCCATGATGCCTTGGACACCGATCAAGCGGGGTTCTGCAGCCGGTTCTGTCGGGTCGGCCTTACGTGTTTGTGGATTAGTAGGTTGCCCAGGACCTATGGAAAGGTGCGATCCCAGATAGAGGCCCCCCTCTTAGGGACGGGGGAGAAAGGAGGTAAGGTGATGACATAATGACATCTCGCGGGTTGGATAAGGAGCCCGCGGGTCGCTTGAGGAGCTAGGCCCCCATCAGGCGACAGGATGATGTCGAATGCCAAGTGGGAATGAAAATCGCAGGTCAAACTCAGGTAGATTGGGGCCGTGACCATCCGGGTGCCGCGCGGGCAACTCGGGTTGGTCAGAACACGCAGTGTTGCCCGCAGAAGAGTACGGCGTTGGCGTCTGTGTAGCCGAGCCGATTTCTGGGTGTAGCTCCAAGGGCTGTATCGGCCGATTCGGAGCGAGGGTTAAGTTAGAAAGGAAGTGAAGATGTTGAAGAGAAGTCTTATCGCAATCGTGGCAGTGGCTGTGCTGGCCACAGTGGCACAAGCCGGGTACATCAAGACACATGATTGGCCGACCACGTATGTTCCCCAGGAACTGACCACGATCCCGGTCCTCGTGGATGTTGGCTATTATGTGAAGGTCATGGATCAGACCAAGACGATCAAGATGTATCAGCAGACCGGCGCCCCCACGAATTTCTCGGGCAGCGTTACGATTCAGGTTCGGACGAACTTCAACCTGACTCTGATTGCCGCCATTACTCCGAAGGGCACCGTCGCAGCCGATGGCTGGGGCGTCTCGCTGAATCCGGCGAACGTCAATGCCGGAACGACGACCGATGTGGTCGTGACTGCCACGGCCACGAACTTGGCTATCGAGAACGTTCCTGCCAAGACCGAGGTGGAAGTTGCGACAGTGAAGATCAGCGTTGTGCCGCGGTAATAGCCGTGCAACGGCAGAGCTCAGCACGAGCTTGGCACCCATGCCTGGATAACCGGTCGTTAGGAATCTAACGCAGGCCAATGCAGACAAAGGTGTTCACAGCGACTGAGTAGATCACAAGGGGGAGGGTGGATGTGATATGGTCCATCCCTCCCCTTCTTCATTTGGTGGAAGCAGTGTCTCTCTGGGCAGTGATGGGGCAAGCGCGTCGAAGGCTCTGCTTGGTGGAAGCAGGGTCCTGCGGTACTGACGGGTCAACCACGGCCCTGACCGGTGGCGTTCGATCCCCGGCCGGCAGCGACGGACAGTGATTCGGATCATTGCCCGCCCGGTTCAGGCAGAGTTCTCACACAACAAGAAGAATCCGCGTCGATACCCCTGCGAAAAGGGGTGTTAAGATGAGTAAAATTGCAAAGATAGGCAAATATCTCTTGACATCGCGGGTCAAATTTGATAATGTTGGCATTATGTCTTCCAAGGCTACTTCAGGACCCCAAGGTGGTCCTGATGGAGGCGGCACTTGTAGGTTGGGGGTGTCTCACGGAAATCGCCAGAAACAGGATAAGTACCTTGTTTGGAATGCCGAAGAGGTAGGAAAACTGTGGACACGATGTGGCAGGACTATACAAGCCACAAGTCCGGCACGCCAATCCGGGGTACTTCTGAGAGGTGGAGCATGATGGAGATTCTTGGCAGTCAGGTGATAGGGGTGGGTGGCAACTTGCGGGCTTGTCAGGCGACACAGTCATCGTTCGGGGGTAAGGCAGTTATGGCTCGGATTATCGGAGCCTTGGTAATCATGCTGGCAGCCGGCGGCTCGGCGTTCGGCCATTTCATCGTTCAGCCTATGAAGATGGTGGTTCCGGTGACGGCGGGCAAGAGAGTCTCGCTGGAAGTGAGCATCGAGAACATATCGAGCGACAAGACCGATAACGTGGATCTGCGGATCACCGACATCGCCCAGGACGCCAACGGCGTCTGGCAGATCATCGAGCCCGATTCCACATTCGACAAGTCCAGGCTGCGGAGCTGCCAGAGCTGGCTGCACCTGGCGGGAAACAGCGTGGAGGTTCGGCCGCTGACCCGCGTTCCGGTTCGTCTCTATGCGGACGTGCCGGTTGGGACCCGCGGCTATTACTGCGGGGCACTGGTCGCTCAGGCGCTCATGCACACGAAGGCGGCGGAAGGCGTCACCACGGCGATGATTCTGGAATTTGTGGTCCCGATTATTATCAATGTCCAGGGCCGGCCCATGCCTCAGAGGATTCAGTTGACCAGCGCGGACCTTCAGTTCCGCCCGCAGGACATGAGCAATGCGGCAGCCACGTTCGCGACGCTGACGGTCAAGAACGACGGCGGAACCTATTCGCTGCTGAAGGCCTATAGCCGCGTCTGGGGCAAACTCGGCGGACACTGGCGCAAGATTGCCGACGTGGAATACCCGAGCGACATCAGCATCATCCCCGGCGCGGAATTCACGATACGGCAGGACATCGGACGACCGCTGCCCGGCGGCGAGTACAAAGTGGAAGGCTACCTCTACGTCGATGGGGCGCGGGCCGATCAGCTCGGCCGTGAGTTCGAGTTCAAGGGTGACGAGCGCATCCGCACCTTACCGACGGACATCGCGCTCGACCTGGATACGAGACAACTGACTGTGGAAACCGCTCCGGGCCAGAGCCGGACCGGAACCCTGCTGGTGGTCAACGCCTCTGACGATCCGGTCACCGTCGACGTGACAGTGAGCCTGCCGGAACACATGGAGTCGACCGTCTGGGACAATATCCGCGGCGACCAGTTCGCCTGCACGGATTGGGTGCAGGTCACTCCGCCCCAGTTCACACTTCAGGCCCATCAGCGACAGAGTCTGCGGATCTCGTGCAGCATGCCGGCGTCGGCGACCCAGGCCAACTACTACGCGACGGTCGGGCTGCACGCCAAGTACGCCGACGGAGAGGAGGCGGGCAAGACGGACGCCTACGTCTGCGTGGCCAACAGGTCGGGCAAGGGGCTCGTGCGGGTCATCGGCTTCCCGGTGAACATGGCGGAGTCGACGCCCGGCCGCTACATCGTGACCGCGCGGTTCGGCAACTTCGGGGACACGCAGGTTCAGCCAAGCTGCGAGGGCGTCCTGACGGCCTGGGGCACCAACGAGGTGTTCAAGAAGATGGTCATGGAAAGCGTCGGTCAGGGCGGCATCATGTTGCCTCTGGAGACCCGTCCGTTCAACGGGATACTGGACATTGCCGGCGTGCCTGCGGGGCGGTATCGCCTCACAGCCGTGCTGATCTATAACAAAGGCGAAAGCGTCCAGAGTCAAACCGTCGTCGAGGTCAGCGACACCAGCGAGGGCAAGGCGATCAAGCAGCTTGACCTCAGCACGGTGGGTGGCGCGGTGAAGATCGATTTGAAGTAACGAGGTGTAGCATGCCGCACAAGCGGCTTTTGCTTAAAGCAGGGCGCGGGATTGCCGATAGATTTTGGATAGCCGTGGGATGGCGTGGTTACGGCTGCAGAAAGGGACGTTAACCTATGGCAAGGGAATATATCGGTAGAACATTATCGGGCGGGGTGATGGCTCTCTGCATGATTCTGCTATTCACGCCAGAGACCCATGGCCAGTCGGCAAAGCGAGTGATGTTCACGATCTCAGGCTCGGTTGGACAGCCCGGCGTGACCATGCAGGGCTTGCCAGGGGGGATTAGCAGCAACGAGAACGGCGTCTACACCGTTCAAGTTCCCTACGGCTGGAGTGGAACGGTCACCCCTGTCAAGGCCGGTTTTACGTTTGAGCCGAAGCAGAAGATCTACAAAGAGCTGGTAGAGAACAAGACCACGGAGGATTACCAGGCGACTCTGCAGACCTTCACGATTGCCGGCACGACGGGCAAGCCCGGCGTGACGTTGCGCGGCTTGCCGGAGGATCCGATCAGCGATCCGAACGGCCGATATAGTGTCACCGTCCCCTACGGCTGGAGCGGCACCGTCGCCCCGGAGAAGGAGGGATTCAAGTTCGACCCTGCTTCCAAGCCCTACAACCAGGTTGCGGCAGACATGAAGAACGAGAACTACACGCCCAGCATCACGACGTTCCCGATCACGGGCAACGTCGGCGTCGATGGCGTGATTATGAAGGGATTGCCGGGTGACCCGAAGACGTCAGGCGGTGGCCTCTACAAGGCCGAGGTGGAGTACAACTGGAATGGCACGGTCACCCCGATCAAGGAAGGCTACGAGTTCATGCCGAAGGAGATACCGTATACGGCCGTAACCCAGGCCCAGACGGACCAGGATTACACCGCGCGCATCTTCACCTTTGAGATCTCCGGCAGCACCGGCATGGCCGGCGTCGTCATGGCGGGCCTGCCCGGCGAGCCGATTACCGATGCCGACGGCGCCTACAGGGCGGTCGTCGATTATGGCAAGACTTTCAAAGTGACGCCGACGAAGGCGGGCTATACGTTCGATCCGCCGTCCAGGGACTACACCGCCGTCAAAGCGAGCAAGGACGCCCAGGACTACAAGGCGACCATCGTGAAGTATAAGATCGCCGGAACCGCCGGAGTCGGCGGGGCGAAGATGGTGGGACTGCCGGGCGACGTGGTTAGCGGACCAACGGGTTCCTACACGGCCACGCTCGACTACGGGTCGACGGTCACCATTGCCCCGGAAAAGGAAGGCTACGTGTTCGAGCCGGCCACCCTGATGTGCGGGCCGCTCGAAAAGGACCTGGCCAAGCAGGACTTCAAGGCCAAGGCATTGACGTTCGCGATCTCCGGGAACGTGGAGCTTCCCGGCGTCGAGCTCAAGGGTCTGCCCGGCCGCGTGGTCTCCGGACAGGACGGGTCCTATACTGTGGAAGTCGGGTACAAGTGGACGGGGTCCGCGACGCCGACAAAAGAGGGCTACTCGTTCGAGCCGGCCAGGCAGGACTATAAGGACGTGCTCGAGGCCAAGACGGGCGAGAACTATAAGGGGACGGTCAAGCAGTACGTGGTCTCCGGGCGCATCACCTCCGACAAAGGGGCGGGCGTCTCGGACATCTTCATCATGACCGACAAGGGCGCCACGTCGGTCGTCACCGATCCCACGGGCGAGTATAAGCTGACCGTGGACCACGGCTGGTCGGGCAAGATCATCCCGCAAAAGCCGGGCTGCACCTTCAATCCCGGCAGTCGCCCGGTAGGGCCCGTCGCGCAGAACGTCCAGGCGACAAACTTCACGGCGACGATGAAGATGATGAGCATCACCGACGCCATCAAGGAAGGCGACGAGCCGATCCAGGGCGTCACGATCACCGCTCAGCCCACCGGCATGACCGCGACCACCGATGCCAAGGGGAAATACACCATTCAGGTCCCCTATGACTGGACCGGCGATCTGATCCCGGAGAAAAAGGGATTCATCTTCGATCCTCCGAAGATTCCCTACGCGAATGTGAAGGAGTCCATCGACAAGACTGCGACGCTGAAGACGGCCCAACCGCCGGAGAAAACAACCACCGGGCCGGAGAAGACGGCGACCGGGCCGGAGAAGACGGCGACCGGGCCGGGCAAAACGGCGACTGGGCCGGGCAAAACGGCAACCGGGCCGGGCAAAACGGCGACTGGGCCGGGCAAGACTGTCGCGCCGCCCGTGGAGCCCAACAAGCCCCTCACGGAGAAAGAGAAGCTTGAACAAGAGCTCGCCGCCATCAGAAATAAGATAGACCAGTTGGGAACCAAGGGCGGGCAGGGCACTCTGCAGCCTGAGCCGGTGCCTGTGATCAGCAACGCGCTGGTCAGCGGCACCTTCCAGGGCAGTCTGCTCGAGACTCTGCGGCAGATTTCTCTGGGCAGCGGCGTGAACATTGCTGTCGATGGTACGGTCAAGCCGACGATCGTTCCGGCTGTCACGTTCGACCGGGTGCCGGTCGCTACGGCCCTGCAGGGCGTGCTCAAGGGGACGCAATACGTCGCCAGGGCGGATGAGACCACGCCGAACACGTATGTCGTCTATAAGTCAATTTCCCAGACGTTCCCGGGCGACGAGTTGCGGCAGGCCTTGCAGGACCTGTCCAGCGCCGCCGGCATACCGATCATCCCTGAGGACACGGTGACCGGGCAGGTCTGGGCCGACCTGGTGGATGTCCCGCTGGAGCGGGCGCTGCAGATCATCCTAGACGGCACGCCGTATGTGGTCAAGAAGTATCCCGATCACTACCTCGTCGCGGATCGCAAGGTGGACGGCAGTGCATTCTACCGCGTCAGTGAGACCCAGCGGGTGCGCCTGAACTACATCGCCCCGACTGCCGCCAAGGGCCTGCTGTCTGCGGCCTTCACCCCGTACGTCCAGGCGGAGCTCGACCCGAACAGCCACATCGTGACTGTGACGGCGCCGCCCGAGATCGCCAACCGCATCGTCAGCGAGATCAAAGGGCTGGATATTCGCCCGAAGCACGTCCTGCTTGACGCACGTATCGTGTCGATGGAGCGGGGCAACCTGCTGAACCTGGGCGTCGAATGGGGATTCCCGACCGCGCGAGCCGGAGTCTTCACCGACTCGTTCGTCAAGAACAACACGACCGAGGGCCAGGTCACAACCGACGCGGTTCCCTACGGCTTGCAGGTGGGATTCTCCTTCGACCGGACCTTCACAGATTCTCTGACCGCCGCCTTGAACCTGCTGAAGCAGAATCAGCAGGTGGACATCCTGTCGAGCCCGCAGGTGATGGGCCAGGACGGCAAGCGCTCCCGCATCCAGGTGATCACGGAAGAGTACTACGTCCTGACGCCGCCGGCGGTGTCGGCGGGGCTGTTCTACGCCCAGTCGCAGTTTGAGACGGTCAAGTCCGGCACGACACTGGAGATCACGCCTCGCATCGGCGACAACAACGACATCACGCTGGAGCTGTCGGTGGAAGTCAGCGACAGCGTTCCTCGTGGGCAGGGCACCGACCTGCCGGTGGTGACGCGGCGCACCGCGCAGAACAGCGTGGTGATCAAGGACGGCGGCACCGTGGCCTTGGCCGGATTGACGGAGAACCGATCCAGCTCGAAGGAGAAGAAGGTCCCCGGGCTGGGCGACTGGCCGATCATCGGACCGCTGTTCCGGAACAATGAAAGGAATAAAGGGACTCGCGAAATCGCCGTGTTCGTGACGGCGTACCTGGTGCCGGAGAACGGCCAGGTGGGCGGCCGGTCCCCCGAGGTTGCCGGAGGAACAACAAGTCAGGTGGGGACGCCGGCCCAGGAGGCGTTCAGGCAGCAACTCAGAGAAAGTGTGACACGTTGACAGAGCAGAGTCGGGTCTTGAGCCCTTCATTTGCGGCGGATCGGCGTCCGCCGCCCCGAACTCAAGACCGGCCATGAGGAGAGTCGAAACCGTGCGAGTTGGGCGAGGATATACGACGAACGGCATGAGGACCGGCATCCTGCTGGTCCTGGCCGCACTGGCTTTGGAGGTGGCGGGCTGCAGCACGTTACTCAAGCCGCTGGACTGGCTTCCCTTCCATCACAAACAGCAGAAGCAGCAACCCGTGGCGAACGCGAAGCTGCAGGTCGTACCGCGGGGCGGCGGGCAGGCCACCAACCTGACCGCCGACGACGTGGTGCGCGTGCTCAGGCAGGTCGGCCTCGGCAACGAGCAGATCGTGGACTTCGGGCCGCTGCTGTACGAGGCCCTGCGGTCGTCGGGGGCCGCCGCACTGGTCAGCGGCAAGCAGACCGAAGTGCTGTTCGCGATCAATGACGGCTACATCTGGGTCCAGTCGCGCACGCAAGGCAGCTTCATCTACGACATCGAGGATCACAAGATCGGCATCTTGCCGCCGATGCCGATGGACGCCGATTGACGCAGACGCACCGGCATCCCCAACTCTCGAATGAACGTCCCTTTTCAGCACCCGGAGGAGGGTGCTTTTTTTTGCGCCCCCCGTCGCCCTCGCCGCCGCCTCACGTGCCCGGCGGGCGGCAATGGCCCGGCAGAGGACACGAGAAAGGATCATGCCCTCTGCCTCGGCTCTGGAGGGTACATATGTACTCCGGCCGCGCGGGCGCGGACTCCCACCTCACCCGGGGGCCACGGACTGCGCACGCAGCTTGAACGCATCGCAGATGTTATCGGACCAGGTGAACCGTGCCTGGGGCTTTGCCTCACCGGCGCCGTCGCAGCCGCCCGTCGGTTTCGTGCAGTATCCCCAGGTGGGCTGACGAACAAAGGTCAGCGCGGGCGAGAAGAAATCGCAGGATTCACACCTTCTCTCATTCATAGCAGCTCGATCTTCGAAGTCTCAGTTGTGATTCCGCGCTCGCACGGCACGGCGCCGCGCGCTAAACCTGCGCATTAAGCCTTTGTTATGAAGGCGTTTGCGACCCGCCCGATGTAGATGAAAAAATTCGCAGATTTTGTGCCGGGTTCAATACGCATGGTGTTCTTGCCTCCGGAAGTTCTCGGTTCCGCCTGATCAGTGACGTGCGTATCTGCAATCGAGGCCGAAGACGTAACAGGCAGCTCCCGCCCGGCAATCAAACGAGGACTGATGGGATCGGATGGCGTCAGCCCTTTCTGTTGGCCTGCCGTCTCGCTATTGCCTCTTGCCGCATTTTCAGCCTGCACGGGCTTGAGATTCGCCCGCAGTTCCGAGAGAATAGCGCCTGTCAAAGACCCAAAACGGTGGGGAATCGGCATGAGTGACGTTACACACATCTTGAACGCGATCGAGCGGGGGGACGCGAAGGCTACAGACGAGCTTTTACCTCTGGTGTATGAGGAACTCCGTATTCTCGCTGCCCAGAAGTTGTCCCATGAACCTCCCGGGCAGACGCTCCAGGCGACCGCGTTGGTTCACGAGGCATATCTCCGGCTGGTTGGAGAGGATTGCCCGAGTTGGGACAGCCGGGGTCATTTCTTCGCGGCGGCGGCGGAAGCCATGCGCCGGATTCTGGTGGACAACGCACGCCGTAAGAAAACGCAGAGAAAGGGCGGCGACTGCAGGAGGGTGGACTTGGCTGCGTCTGATGCGGCTGTTGAGGACGACCCGCGTTGTGAGGATCTGCTCGTCTTGGACCAGGCCCTCGACAAGCTCTCGCGGAAGGATGAGATGAAGGCGAACGTCGTCAAGCTCCGCTATTTCGCCGGCCTGACCATCGAGCAGACGGCCTGTAGCCTGGGCATATCACCGGCGACTGCCAAACGCTACTGGACCTATGCCCGTGCGTGGCTGATCCGCGAAGTGGGCGGTCCCGAATAGCCCCCCGGTCCCGCCGATCCGCCTCGGCTTTCTCTTTTTTTTCTTCATAAAGTTGAGCCAATCCGGCTCGAAATCTCGCGTTGTATGTGCAGGGCGAATGGCCCGGGAGAATGACCTTGGAAGACAGGAACGAAGAAACCATTTTCGATGCCGCCATGGAACTGGACGACCCCGCCGAGCGGGCCCGGTTTGTGGCGCAGGCCTGTGGCGGCGACCGCAAGCTGCTCGCCGACGTAGAGGCGCTGCTCCGGTCGCACGATTCCCGCAGCCTCCTGGATGTCCCGGTGCTGGACGCCGGCGCCATTGAGAATCCAATCCCTCTGACGGAGGGCCCTGGCACGGTCATCGGCCGCTACAAGCTCCTGGAGAAGATCGGCGAAGGCGGCATGGCGGTGGTCTATATGGCCGAGCAGACCGAGCCCATCCGCCGCAAGGTCGCTCTCAAGATCATCAAGCTGGGCATGGATACAAGGCAGGTCATCGCCCGCTTCGAGGCCGAGCGGCAGGCCCTGGCCCTGATGGACCATCCCAGTATCGCCAAGGTCCTCGACGCCGGGGCCACGGAGACCGGCCGGCCGTACTTCGTCATGGAACTGGTCCAGGGAGTTTCCATCACCGAGTACTGCGATAAGAACAACCTGAGCACGAAGGACCGGCTGGCCCTGTTCCTTCAGGTCTGCAACGCGGTCCAGCACGCTCACCAGAAGGGCATTATCCACCGCGATATCAAGCCCTCCAATGTGATGGTCACCCACCACGACGGCAAGCCCGTCCCCAAGGTCATCGACTTTGGCATTGCCAAGGCGACGAATCAGAAGCTGACGGAAAAGACCCTCTTTACCCGCTATGCCCACATCATTGGCACCCCCGCCTACATGAGTCCCGAACAGGCGGAGCTGAGCGACTTGGACATCGACACCCGCTCCGATATCTACTCCCTCGGTGTGCTGCTCTATGAGCTGCTGACCGGGACGACGCCCTTCAGCGAAGAGGAACTCCGCAAGGCCGGCTACATCGAGATGCAGCGAGTCATCCGGGAACAGGAACCCATCAAGCCCTCCACAAGGCTTACGACCCTCGGCGAAATCCTCACCGACGTAGCAAAGCACCGTAGTTCCACGCCCGATCTGCTCAGGAAGGCGATTCGGGGTGACTTGGACTGGATTGTCATGAAGTCCCTGGAGAAGGATCGCGCCCGGCGTTACGAGACGGCCAACGGCTTGGCCTCAGACATCCTGCGGCATCTCGAACATGAGCCGGTCCTGGCGAGAGGCCCCAGCACCACCTATCGCCTGCACAAGTTCCTCCGCAGACACCGAGTCCAGGCGCTTGTCAGCCTGACGGTGGGGATCTTGGTTGCCATCGTGGCAATCCTTCTTTCCATCTGGAATCGAGACCGGCTGCAATTGACCGAGGCAGAAAGCTTCCGGCATCGGGGCATCCTGTCCCAGGCCCGCGAGCAGTATGCCAAGGCTGACCGCGAAGCGGCCCTGGAGACGATCAAACCCATCCTTCATAGCAGGCACGTGGGAGCCGAAGCCCAGCTTCTCTATGCGGGCATCCTCGTGGACAACCGTCGGTCGGACGAGGCCGTGACCATGCTGGACAATCTGCTTGACGAACGGCCGGAGATTGCTGGGGCGGCCCATTCGCTTTTGGCGCGCA
>Ga0315282_10003955_pt1 | contig 26225 bp, 17 predicted proteins | sample YL17G07_20_MG_FD_203693 | JGI IMG/M metagenome (GOLD analysis project Ga0315282, IMG submission 203693) | Sediment microbial communities from Yellowstone Lake, YNP, Wyoming, USA - YL17G07_20 | ecosystem: Environmental > Aquatic > Freshwater > Lake > Sediment | place: USA: Wyoming | collected... | reverse complement strand
CCCTCTTGGCCTTGCGGAAGAGCTCCAGGGCCTCCTCCTGCTTCCCCTTCTTGGCCTTCAGCAATCCCTTGGCCCATGGGACGAGGTTCAGGCCGATCCGGTCGTTGCTGCGGGCCAGGAGCCTGCCGCCCTTCTCGATGCTCTTCTCGGCCTCGTCCAGCTTGCCCAAGGAGATGAACATCAGGGCCATGTTCTCGAGGGTGAAACCGCCTATGTGGACATCGCCGAGGGAATCTGAGATGTCCAGGGTCTTTCTATACATCTCCATGGCCTTCGCGTTGTCCCCCTTCTTGTAGTACAAGAAAGCGAGGTTGTGCAGGACCCTGGCGTAGTCCGTCCTGGCCTCGGGAACGTTCTCCAGGTCGGACCTGGCCTCCTCGTAGGCCTTGACCCCCTCGTCAAGGGCCCTCACGACCAGGGCCAGGTTCCCTAGGCCCATCTTCGCCATGCCCCTGAGGTACTTGTCATGGACCTTGTTGGCGAGCTCGATGGCCTTGTTGAAGTGCTGCCTCGAGCCCTTGTGGTCGTCGCTGCGCCAGGCCACGTAGCCGAACCCCACCAGGGCCTCGGCCCTCAGCCGGTCGTCCCTCAGGTCCTCGGCGATTACCCGGACCCGCTCGAACTCCTTCTTGGATTCCTCGAACTTGCCCGAGAGCCTGTGGCAGTGCCCCAGCCTGGCCCTGATGGAGCCCACGAGGGCGTGGTCCTTCTGGCGGGCCTTGGACCCGGGCCCGGCGTCCGCGGCCTTCCGTTCCAAAAGCTCGAGGGCCTTGTTGAATGAAAGGCAGGCCTCGACGTACTTGCCCTGGGCCATGGCCTCCTTGGCCTTTGTGAGGGCGTCCTCGAAGGTCATCCGGCTTGTCCCCTCTCCCCCTATCAACACGGGACACGGTCAAATATCTTTCCCGAGGACCCTGAGCGCGTTCCCGCCGAGGATTGCCTCAACGGCCTCCCTCGCTAGGCCGAGGCCCTTTATGGCCTCGATGTTCCCCCTGATGTCCGAGATTGTCGGCCAGTCGCTCCCGAATATTACCTTGCCGGCGACCTTCTTAAGCTCAGGGAAATATTTTAGCAAGTTCTTCGGCGGCAGGCCTGAGACCTCCATGTAGACGTTCGGGTGTAGTGTCGCCAGCAGGACGGCCTGGTCGTACCAGGCACCCCGGCCGCTGTGGGCCATCACGATGCGCAGGTCCGGGAAGTCCACGGCCACGTCGTCCAGCAGCTGGGGCTCGCCGAACTTCAGTCTCGAGCCCTTGAAGACCGAAGAGCCCGTGTGGAACATGATCGGGACGCCGAGCTCCTCAGCGGTCTGGTACAGCGGGTACATCGACCTCTCGTTCGGATAGAAGTGCTGATAGGTCGGGTACATCTTGATGCCCCTGAACCCGAGCTTCTTGATGCAGCGCCTCGTGTCCTTGACCAGGTCGTCGTCGAACGGATGGATCGAGCAGAACGGGATGAAGAAGTCGTGGCCCTTGCAGAAATCTGCGACGAACTCGTTGCTGACGACGCCCGTGGTGATCGGCGAGTTGTCCGCCAGGACGACGGCCCGGTCTATGCCCTGGCCCCTCAGGAATGCCTCGAGGGCCTTCGGTTCCATCAGCTCGTCAAGGCGCTCGTACTGGGCCGGGTCCCCGTTCTTCATCAGCTCGTGGACCCAGGGGTGCCAGTCCGCCTTACGTCCTATGTGCACATGGAAGTCTAGTACCTTCATCGACGGTCCCAGGAGGCGTAAACCAGTGAGGATATTTCTAACTTGGTGTGTAAAGAGAGATGGGGCCGGCGATCCTGCGAACGACCTCAAGCCCTATATAGTATGAAGCACCTCCCGGCCAAATTAAGAACCAGGTCCTGACATCCAGGCAGCGGTCATATGGCGTTTGGGAACGCTGAACGGAAAAAGAAGGACTCGGGCCGGAACGGGAACTCCTCGGCCCACGTGGACCGGGAGCACGTCCTGACCGCTCGCATAGACGATGTCTATTCCCTTTTAAGCACATCGGCGTTCGGCCTGACCTCGGATAGGGCCCTGGAGCTCACCGAGCTATACGGGCCCAACGAGGTCGAGAAGCGGAAGAAGAGGAACGCCATCGTCCGATTCCTCGTTCTTTTCGAGAACCCCCTGGTGCTAATTCTCCTTGTCGCCGGCCTCATAGCCGGTTTCCTGGGGGACGCCACGGACACAATTATCATCTTCATAATCGTCATGGTGAGCACCCTCCTCATGTTCTATCTCGAGAACGAGGCCCAGAAGGCCGCCGAGACGCTCAGAAAAAGGGTCTCATCCACGACCAACGTCCTGAGGGACGGCGACAAGAAAGAGGTCCGCTTCTCGGAGATCGTCCCGGGCGACATCATCAGGCTCTCGGCCGGGGACATGGTCCCAGCGGACTCCAGGGTCATAGGCGCAAAGGACTTCTTCGTGGACCAGTCGGCCATGACGGGCGAATCCTTCCCCGTAGAGAAGAAGGGCGGTGAGCTAAAGGGCGAAGAGGTGACGGGGCTCACATCCTGGAGCAACTACATGTTCATGGGGACCTCGGTGGTCAGCGGGACGGCGACCGCCGTGGTCGTGGCCACGGGGGCCGAGACCGAGTACGGCAGGATTGTCAGTAAGACCTTAGAGAAGCGCTCGGAGACCGATTTCGAGAAGGGCCTCCGGCAGCTCGGCTACCTGCTGATGGAGGTCACATTCATCCTCGTAATGTTCGTGTTCTTCATCCTGGCCCTGCTGAAGCACAACGTCCTGACCTCGCTGCTCTTCTCGGTGGCCCTGGCGGTGGGGCTGACCCCCGAGCTCCTGCCGATGATTCTCACGCTCAACTTGGCCAAGGGCGGCATGTCCATGGCCAAGAAGGGCGTCATCGTCCGGCATCTTCCATCCATCCAGAACTTCGGCAACATGGACGTGCTTTGCACCGACAAGACCGGGACCCTGACCGAGAACAAGGTTTCCCTCCATTCGACCATCAACGGGCTCGGGAAGGCGGACGAGCGCGTCCACAAGTACGCCTACCTGAACAGCTACTACCAGACCGGTCTTAGGAGCCCACTGGACAATGCCATCCTGGGCCATGCGATGCATGAGGTCAAGACCTTCCAGAAGGTGGACGAGATCCCATTCGATTTCGTGCGCAGGAGGGTGTCTGTCGTGGTGGACGCCGGCGAGCGTCTCATCATCACAAAGGGCGCCACTGAGGAGGTCCTGAAGGTCTGCAACCGCTACGACGACCAGGGCCAGGTCATGGACCTAACGAAGGCGGCCACGGACTCCTTCGCAAAGCAATACGTGACCCTGAGCGCCCAGGGCATCCGCGTGCTGGCGGTTGCCTACAAGAAGATACTTGTCGAGAAGGCCACCTATTCCGTGGCCGACGAGCGCGACATGGTCTTCCTCGGCTATGTGGCCTTCGTCGACCCGGTCAAGGTTACAGCCAAGGCCTCCCTCAAGGCCCTGCGATCCGCCGGGGTGGACGTCAAGGTCATCACCGGCGACAACGAGCTCGTCACAAAGAACGTCTGCGAGAGCATAGGCTTCGAGATAACACGGATCATCACCGGCAACGAGCTCGTCCTGATGAACGACGACGCGCTGGCCCGCATCGTCGAAGATGCCAACATATTTGCGCGGATCACCCCGGGCCAGAAGAACCGCATCATAATGGCCCTCAGGAACAACGGGCACGTCGTCGGCTACATAGGGGACGGCATCAACGACGCGCCATCCATGAGGGCGGCCGACGTGAGCATCTCCGTCGAGAACGCGGTGGACGTTGCCAAGGAGACCGCGGACATAGTCCTGTCAAGGAAGTCTCTGGGCGTCCTGAAGGACGGTGTCATCGAAGGGCGGAAGACCTACGGCAACACGATGAAGTACGTCCGGATGGCTATAAGCTCCAACTTCGGCAACATGTTCAGCGCTGCCGGCGGCTCGATCTTTCTAACGTTCCTGCCCATGCTGCCGACCCAGGTCCTTCTTAACAACCTCATGTACGACGTCTCTGAGCTCTCGATCCCGACGGACAACGTCGACAAGGAGTACCTGAGCCGCCCCAAGCGGCTGGACCAGCACTTCATCAAGGAGTTCATGCTCTATTTCGGCATCATGAGCTCGGTCTTCGACTTCCTGACCTTCTTCGTCCTGTACTTCTTCCTCAGGGCGAACGCCTCCCTCTTCCAGACCGGCTGGTTCACGGAATCCCTGTGCACGCAGACCTTCGTGATATTCGTCATCCGCACGAGGAACGTACCCTTCTACAAGAGCAGGCCCAGCAAGACCCTGACCACGGTGAGCCTGGCCATCGTAGCCATCGCATTGCTGCTGCCGTTCACACCTCTCGGCAAGGCCTTCGACTTCGTGATCCCGCCGCCGATATTCTACATGTTCCTGGTAATATTTACCGTCGTCTACCTGGCCCTGGTCGAGCTCATGAAGACCTGGTTCTACAAACGGCATTGTGAGACGCTGGACCGGTGCGCCTGAGCATTTCTCACAACATCAATGGGCCGCAAAGCGTTCCTTGAGCTCCCGGTGGACGAGCTTGCCCGTGGTGGTCCTCGGCATCTCTTCTTCTTTGATAAAGATGACGCGCCTCGGGCACTTAAACCCCGGGAGGATGTCCTTGCACGAGGCCACGAGCTCCTCGTCGGTGGCCTTCCTCCCGTCCTTCAGGACCACGACGGCCGTGACGACCTCTCCCCATTTCTTGTCCAGTGTTCCAATCACCGCCACGTCAAGTACGGCGGGATGCCTTAACAGGGCCTCCTCGACCTCCTTGGGGAAGACGTGCTCCCCGCCGGTGATGATCATGTTGGCCTTCCGGTCGACGATATAATAGTAACCGTCCTTGTCCTTGCGCGCCATGTCGCCAGCGCTGAAGTAGCCGTCCTCGGTGAACGCCTCCCTGGTCCTGGCAGGCTGCTTGTGGTATCCCGTGAACAGCATCGGGCTTCGCGAGTACAGCTCCCCGACATCGCCTTCGGCCACCGGCCTCCGGGCCTCGTCCAGTATCCTGATAGTGTCGCTGCCAATGCATTCCTTGCCGACGGAGCCAAGATGGCTGAGCTGTTCCTCCGGCCTCAGGATCGTCACGAGCCCGGCCTCGGTTGAACCATAGGCCTCGAACAATTTGGCCTTCGGGAAGAACTTCATGATATCCTTCTTGGTCTCCTTCATGAGGGGGGCCGAGGATGTCAGGAGCTGCTTGATGCTCTTGCCATCGAACTTGTCCTTGACCTTTTGTGGGACCGAGAGTATCAGTGCATAATGCGTCGGGACTAGGCTGATGAATGTGACCTTCTCTCGGTCGATGACCTCCAACAGCCGGTCGGCCTTGTAGTTGAAGTCCGGGAAGATGAACACCGAGGCCCCGATGTAGGTGAATGTGAACGAATAGAATGTGCTGTTGACATGGCAGAGGGGCATCACTATCATGCCGTAGTCGTCCCTATGGAACTGGAACTCGATGGCGGTGATGAGGAAGGACGCGACATAGGATTGGTGGGACCTCAGGACGCCCTTGGGCCTGCCCGTCGTGCCGCTCGTGTAGATCTGGATCCAGATGTCCTCGGACTCGATCTTCGCCCCGGGCTCCTCGGGACCGCCCTTTCCGACGACGTCCTCGTAGTTGGCCCAGCCTTCCGGCGTACTGTCCTTTGGCCCGATGTAAACGAAATGCCGGACATCATGGAGCTCCTTCTTGACCTTCTCGACCTCGGGGATGAACGATTCTTGCACGACCAGGGCGCGCGCGTCTGCGTGATCGACGATATAGACGATGTCGTTCCCCACGAGCCGCCAGTTGATGGGCACAGCGACGATGCCGGACTTGGCGCAGGCGGCGTAGAGCTCCATCCACTCGACACGGTTCTGGGACACGATGGCGAGCCGGTCGCCTTTCTTGAGGCCCAGTGCGTGGAGGCCGTTGGCCAGCCGGCAGGAGCGCTCGTTGAACTCCTTGAAGGTCAAGGACCTGAACTCGTCCTTGACGGCCAGTTTGTCAGGGAACCGCTCGGCGTTAGCCTTGAGCTTCTCCCCGATGTGGAGCCACGGTGACATCCCAGTTCTTCATAATCGAGGTCCTGATAAATATATCGCTCTGACAATTCTTTTTAAGGCCGGTAGGCGTTCCACGGAATTGAAAGGAGAGATCCCGATGCCACCCGAGAAGACCCCGAAGATCCATCCGTCCTGCTACATAGCCCCGACCGCCGTGATAATCGGAGACGTCGAGATAGGCCCCAACTGCAGCGTCTGGGACCACGCGACCATCCGAGGCGATTTCAACAAGGTCATAATCGAGGAAGGCTCCAACATCCAGGACAACGCGGTCATACATGTGACCGCCGCCGGAGGCACGCACATCGGGAAGAACGTCTCCGTGGGCCACAGCGCCATAGTCCACAGGGCCACGGTCAAGGACCAGTGCATCATCGGCATGAACTCGGCCGTCCTGGACGGGGCGGTAATCGGCGAATATTCTATTGTCGGCGCCAACGCCATGGTCAAGGAGGGCATGGAGGTCCCGCCCATGAGCCTCGTCGTGGGGGTCCCGGCCAAGGTCCTACGCTCCGGCGACGAGAAGCTCAAGGAGCACACCCTCAGGAACGCCCAGAACTATCACAAGCTCAGGGATGAGCACAAGGCAGGGAAGTACGGCCGCTACAAGCCCTGATGTCGTCACACAATGAACTTGTCAGGACATCAATATATAATTAGCAATAATGTTATAATCCCCTGCTAGGTTACGCGATTACCTGCTTGTACAAGGCGTGACCTTGGGAGGGGGAAGGGCATGTCGTTCGAAGAGCTCAAGGCCAAGATTCTGGAAGAGCTGGGCCTAAGGGCCATCAATCCCGGTTCATGCTGGGGTCCAAAGGGCTGGCAGAAGGGCGGCAGCCCCCTCAGGGTCTACTCGCCAATAGACAACAAGGTCATAGCATCCGTCGGCATCGCCAGCAAGAAGGACTACGACAATGTCCTCTCCGAGGCCAGGAAGGCCTTCGAGACATGGCGCATGGTCCCGGCCCCCAAGCGCGGCGAGGTCGTCAGGCGGATAGGTCAGGCCCTGCGCGAGAAGAAGGAGCCCCTGGGCGGCCTGGTCACCCTCGAGATGGGGAAGATCAAGCAGGAGGGCCTGGGCGAGGTCCAGGAGATGATCGACATATGCGACTTCTCCGTCGGGCTCTCGCGCCAGCTCTACGGTCTCACAATGCACAGCGAGCGGCCGATGCACCGCATGTACGAGCAGTGGCATCCGCTGGGCGTCGTGGGCGTCATCTCGGCCTTCAACTTCCCCGTGGCGGTCTGGTCCTGGAACGCCATGCTTGCCCTTGCGTGCGGCGACACGGTGGTCTGGAAGCCGTCGTCGAAGACGCCGCTCTGCGCCGTTGCGGTCCAGAACATTGTGAACGACGTCATGGCCGACATGGGCTTCCCGGGCATTTTGGGCTACGTCGTCGGCCCCGGCTCATCCGTCGGTGAGTGGTTCATAAACGACAAGCGCATCTCCCTCATCAGCGCGACGGGCTCGTGCGCCATGGGCAAGCGCGTCGCCGAGGCCGCCTCCAAGAACTTCACGCGGACCATCCTCGAGCTCGGCGGCAACAACGCCATCATAGTGACCGAGGACGCGGACCTGGACCTGGCCCTGATGGGCATACTATTCGGTGCCGTCGGGACGGCCGCCCAGAGATGCACGAGCACGCGGCGCATCATCCTGCAGAAGGCCATAGCGGCCGAGTTCACCGAGCGGCTCGTCGCCGCCTACGGGCAGGTCAAGATCGGGAACCCGTTCGACGCGGGCACCCTCATGGGCCCGCTCGTCGAGCCCGGCGCCGTCGACATCATGCAGCAGGCCATAGCCTCGGCCAAGAAGCAGGGGGCCAAGGTGCTGTTCGGCGGCGAGCGGCTGCCCGAGCTGGGCGAGACCTACGTCACGCCATGCATAATCAAGGCCAGGAACAGCATGCCCATCGTCCAGGAGGAGACCTTCGCTCCTATCCTCTACCTCATGGAGTACGACAAGGTCGAGGACGCCATCAAGCAGCAGAACGCCGTCCCCCAGGGCCTGTCATCGTCTATGTTCACGAGAAACCTGATATATGCCGAGAAGTACCTGTCCGCAAAGGGCAGCGACTGCGGCATAGCCAATATCAACATCGGGACGAGCGGCGCCGAGATCGGCGGGGCCTTCGGCGGCGAGAAGGAGACCGGTGGGGGCCGCGAGTCCGGCTCGGATGCCTGGAAGGCCTACATGCGCCGGCAGACCAATACCATAAACTGGAGCCCGGAGCTGCCCCTGGCCCAGGGGATAAAGTTCGAGATATCGAAGGGCAAGTCCAAGAAGTAACCGTCATCAAGGTCAAGGAATGGGGTGAAGACGATGTCGAACGAGACGTTCACGATACCGAAGCCCAGGAACGAGCCCGTCAAGGAGTACAGGCCGGGCTCCCCTGAGAAGAAGGCGCTGAAGGCCAAGCTCGAGGAGTTGAAAGCCAAGACCATCGAGATCCCGATAATCATCGATGGCAAGGTCTACAAGAGCGGCAAGCTCGGGGAATGCCGGTGCCCGCACGACCGCAAGGTGCTCCTCGCGAAGTACCACATGATGGAGCCCAAGCACGTCAGGCTGGCCATCCAGGCTGCCCTCAGGGCCAGGAAGCAGTGGGCCGAGATGCCATGGAACGCCCGGGCCGCCATCTTCCTGAAGATCGCCGACATGCTCGCCGGGCCCTACAGGGACACGCTGAACGCGGCCACCATGCTGTGCCAGTCCAAGACGGTCCACCAGGCCGAGATAGACGCAGCCTGCGAGCTCATCGACTTCTTCCGGTTCAACGCTTACTACATGCAGAGGATCTTCGAGGACCACCCGGACTCGGCCCCCGGCATGTGGAACCGTCTCGAGTACAGGCCGCTTGAAGGGTTCATCCTCGCCATCACGCCCTTCAACTTCACGTCCATAGCCGGCAACCTTCCAACGGCCCCGGCCATGATGGGCAACGTGGTCCTGTGGAAGTGCGCCAGCTCTGCGGTTTATTCGGCCCACTTCCTGCAGCAGCTCTTCCACGACGCGGGCCTCCCCGACGGCGTCATAACCCTGATGCTCGGGTCCGGCAGCGTCATCGGCCCGCCCGTCATAGCCCACCCGTACTTCAACGGCATCCACTTCACGGGCAGCACGGGCACCTTCAACGGCCTCTGGAAGGATGTGGTGTCCAACATAGACAAGTACAAGACCTACCCGCGCATCGTCGGCGAGACCGGCGGCAAGGACTTCATCTTCGTCCATCCATCGGCCGACCCCATCGCTGCCTCCGTGGGTATCATACGCGGCGCCTTCGAATATCAGGGCCAGAAGTGCTCGGCGGCGTCCAGGGCCTACATCCCGAAGTCCCTGTGGCCGGTCATCCAGAAGCACATGGTCGACGAGGTCAAGACCATCAAGATGGGCGACGTCATGGACTTCACGAACTTCATGGGGGCCGTCATAGACGAGGCGTCCTTCGACAAGCTGTCCGAGGCCATCGAGTTCACGAAGAAGGCAAAGCGGGCCAAGATTCTCGTCGGCGGTGGCCACGACAAGTCCAAGGGATTCTTCATCGAGCCCACGGTAATCGTGACCACGGACCCCAAGTTCAGGACCATGGAGGAGGAGCTGTTCGGGCCCGTCATGACGGTCTACATCTATAACGACAAGGATTACGTCAAGACCCTCAAGCTCTGCGATCAGACGAGCCGCTATGCGCTGACCGGGGCCATTTTCGCCACGGACCGGGATGCCATCATCCAGGCCGAGAAGATACTGATCCACGCGGCGGGCAACTTCTACATCAACGACAAGCCCACCGGCGCCGTCGTCGGGCAGCAGCCCTTCGGGGGCGGCAGGGGCTCGGGAACGAACGACAAGGCCGGCAGCGCCCTGAACCTGCTCAAGTGGGTGACGCCGAGGACCATCAAGGAGACCTTCGTCCCGCCAAAGGACTACAGGTACGCGTTCCTTGGCGAGAAGTAGGCGTCCGGTTCCTTCTATTTTTTCTTCTCTTTCTTTTTTTCAACGCCTTTGTCCAGCCCCAGGGCCACCCTCGCCGCCCCGAGGGCCCCCATGAACTCGGCTTCCGGCGGGACGAGGCACATGACCTTGAGCTCTTCCTCGAAGACTTCCTTCAAGACCGGGTTGTGGGCAATGACACCGCCCGTGATGACGATGCTTCCTTCGAGGTGCCCCATCTCGGAGACCCTCATGACGATGGACGCGTAGAGGCCCCGCGCTATGTCCTCGACCTTCTCGCCATCCTGGACCAACTTGAGGATCTCGGTCCCTGTGAACACCGTGCAGAAGGACCCGAGCTTGAGCCGTTTCCTGGCCTTGGACGCAAGGCCGTCCAGCTCGTCGAGCTTCACGTCCAGCCGCAGCGCCATCTCCTCCAGGAACGCCCCCGTTCCCGCGGCGCACTTGCGGTTGAGGGCAAAATGGAGGTTCCTCCCCGCATCGTCGACGTGGATCATCTTCGTGTCCTGGCCCCCGATGTCTATGACCGTCAGCGAAGCGGGATAGAATGAGTTGGCCCCGAGGCCATGGCATGTGATCTCCGTCCTGGTCGTGTCGACAAAGGCGACCTTGGCCCTGCCGAAGCCCGTCGCCACGATGCATTCTGGCCTGTTCTTCCTGAGCTTCGCGGCCTTCAAGGCCTCGTCGAAGCTCTTCTTGGCCGCGCCCGGGATGTCCGCCCCGGTCCTAAGGACGCTCTTGCCAACGATGTTCAGGTTCTTGTCGACTATGACGGCCTTGGTGTTCCAAGAGCCGACATCGACCCCGGCGTAATATTTGCTCATAGGGCCCCGCCCTCGACGCCCTTCAGCATGAGCCTCTCTATGAACGCCTCGATGCCGGTCTCGAACTGCGGGTCCGAGACGAGCCGCATGTTGCACACATCGCCCTGGACCACCAGGTTCGGCACATGGAACCACTTCTCGAGGCGCATGGGCATCCCGAACCTCGTGTTGGAGTTGTACGGGCAGGTCTTGGAATCGTGGAAGATTATCCCGTCGATGCTAAACTCCTTGGCCATGTCGATGAGGTACTGCTCCTTGATGCCCTCGGTCCTGTTTATGAACAGGCTCGTATAGGCCTCGGCCATGCTCCGTATGGGGTCGTTCTCATCGAGCTTGTCGAGGGCCCATGTGTTGCAGTAGGTTGACGCCACGACGCCGGCCTTGAACCTGGCGAAGAGGTTCGAGTGGGCCCGGATCCTTCCCCACATCGGCATCCCGTCCCAGTAGAGCCTGAACTTCTCGTCCTCGACGGCGCCGATGCCGTCCCTGACGCGCTCGTCCAGCTCCTTCCGCAGGACCTTGTAGTAGTCCACGGCGTCCTGCATGCCCCTCATGATCACCACGGGTCCCATGTGGATCAGCCCGTCGAAGAAGTTGAACGGCGAAGGCTTGTGGGCCGCGGTCCCCAGGATGCCTTTCCATTCCATGCATGCGTCGTGGGAGAGCTTCACGGCCTTTTTCAGCTCGTTCATGTCGAGGCGCGTGCCCACGATCTTCTCCAGCTGGGGTATGAGCGCATTGATCTGGTCCACGACGGAGCTGATATGGGCCACGGTTATCTCGGGGACATGGTGCGGCGTATTGATGCCGAGGACGGGCACTTTGAACTCCCTGCCGAAGAAGGAGAACCACTCCGCGACCTCCCGGCACTGGTTCGTGTTGTAGACGAGGACGTCGGGCTTCGGCACGCCCCTGAACCCGTAGAGGGTCCTCAGCGGTGTCTCCTTCCTCAGGAATGCCCCGATGTCGCTCGTGAGGTACGAGCATATGTCGGGCGAGAAGCCGTGGGCCGTGGCCACCGGTATGAACTCCTCCGAGGCCCTGAAGGAGCCCAGGATGGCCCCGTGGTTCTCGGGGAAGTATACCCTGAACCCCAGGGCCCGCAGCAGCTCCGCGGGACCGAGGCTCGAGCACCAGGCGATCCTGGCCCTGCCGCCCTCGGCGGCGTCCCTGATGGAATGGTAGTTGCGGGTGATGACCTGCTTGAAAAGCTCGACGGATTTCAAAGGCCGGACGAGGTGCCGCTGGGCCACCGCTGCTGTCACGGGGATCATACTTGCCAACCTCACCGTCCTTCGAACGCGGGCCGTCCCTTGCCCACGGACCTCAATCCCGTCAGCGCGTCCTTCGTAGAAAAGATTTCCCCAAGGTGGGCCAGCTCGAGCTCCAGGCCTTCGTCCAAGGACTTCTTGACCCCCTCGTCGATGAGCCGGTTGGCAAGCCTGAGCGCCACCGGCGCCTTCGACGAGACCTCCTTGGCCAGCTCATCCATGCCCGCGCCCCTTCCTGACAACATTCTTTTAACGCCCTTGTCGGAAAAGGCCGCTTTGATGGCCTCGAGCTCGGCCGTGAGCTTCATCGGGCCCTTACCGAGCCTCTTGATGGCCTTCCTCTTCCGAAGCCCCAATACGAAGGCGTCGATCCTCGCCGAGGGGACGATGTACTGGACCAGGCCCATGGCCTTGGCGGTCCTCGCGTCCAGTGTCCTTCCCGTCATGATGAGGTACTTGGCCAGCTCCTTTCCGACGAGCCTCGGGAGCCGCTGGGTCCCGCCGAGGCCAGGGTAGAGGCCGATGCCGGTCTCAGGGAACCCGAGCCTTGCCCTCTCCGAAGCGACGACAACGTCGGCCACTAGTGCCAGCTCTACCCCGCCGCCCATGGCCGCCCCGTCAATCTTTGCGATTACCAGCTTCCTCGATGCATCGATCCTCTTCGCGAGCCCGTGGGCCCTTGTTGTGAGGGCGATGATATCGTCGACCCTGCCGCGCTCGATCCTGTCGATGAAGAACCCGATGTCAGCACCGGCCATGAAAGCCCTGCCGGTCCCTTCCAGGACGATGGCCCTGACCTTGGGGTGCCGGTCGGCCCTGTCGAACCTGTCCTCCAGTTGTGCCAGGACATCCTCGTTGATGGCGTTCATGGCCTCGGGCCTGTTTACCACGATGCGCGCGACAACGCCCGCGCGTTCGAGCGCGACGTAGTTGAACTTCCAGGGCTTGCCTTTGGCCAGCCACTCCTTCAATGCCCTCGGCATGCCGAGATAGGGGTGACGATCATAGAACGCCTTAGCAATCGCCTGAACACCGTTGACACCAAGAATGTTCATAAGCTCGAACGGACCACGGCCCCATCGGAGGCCCAGACGGACCCCGCGCTCGATGTCCTCGATGGACGCGACCTTCTCGTCGAGGAGCGCGCAGGCCTCCTGGATGGCCACCCCGTAGAGCCTCCTTCTGACAACATCGGAACGGGCCATGTTGGGCCGGCCCTTCAGGTCCCACGGCTTCCTTCCCCGGAACTGCCTCTTCATGATGTTCGATGGCCCGTAGAAATGCCCGAGCTGCTCGAGGGCCCTCATGGAATGGTACGCGACATTGATACCGGTGGCGTTCATGAGCTCGAAGGGGCCCATCCCGATGTCGAAAGCATCTCTTGCGACCATGTCGACAGTCACTATCTCCGCTTCGAAGTTCTCCACGAGCCGAGTGGCCTCGTTGAGCCACGGGACGAACAGCCTGTTCACCGCGAAGCCGGGCGAATCCCGGACCATGATGGGGGCCATCCCGAGGGCCTTGACAAGACCTTGGATTGTATCCAAGGTGGCCCGGGAAGTATCCTTGCCGGGGATGATCTCCAAAAGCCTGTTCTTGGTCGGCGGGTAGAAGAAATGCAGGCCCAGGAAACGGTCCTTGCGCTTCGTGTGGCCGGCGAGCTCGTTAATCGACAATGCGGAGGTGTTCGATGCGAGGATCGTGGACGGGCCGCACAGCTCGTCCAATTCCTTGAACAAATTGGCCTTGATCACCTCGTCCTCGGTGACGGCCTCGATGGCCAAGTCCGCCCTGGCCGCCCTCTCCAGCTCCGTGGAGAGCTCGATCCTGGAACAGACCTTCGCGCCTTCCTTCTCGGACAGGATGCCCTTGTCGATGGCCTCGTGCAACAATGCCCGGACGCGCTCCATCCCCAGACGCAGCTCATCGGGCCCCACATCGACGAGAACGACGTGCAGGCCGTTCTGGGCCAGCCTCTGGGCGATGCCGCTGCCCATGATGCCCGCGCCGATTACAGCGACCTTCCGGACCTTCCCCGACGGCATGCTATCTTCGTCCCTTGGCCTTGAACCTGTACATGACCTTCTTGCCGGGAAGCTTGACGACGGTCAGCTCCACGGGCATGCCCAGCTTGAGCCGCTCGTAGGGCGTCTCGATGCGGGACAATAGCCTCAGGCCGACCCTGTCGAGCTCGATGATGCCGATGGAGAACGGCAAATCCTCCTCCATGCCGAGCGGGGCCCCGGCGCACAGCTCAGTGAAGGCCCAGAGGCTCCCGGTCCTTGGGAGCTCCACCCATTCCAGCTCGTCGGACATGCACTCGGGGCACACCACCCGCGGAGGCCAGTTGAGGGCCCCGCAGGCCTTGCAGCGGGTCGTCATGAGGCGGCCCTTCCTGAGCTCGTCGAAGAACCTCGAGATCCTCGTGAACTCCTCGGTCTGGGGCGAGCAGAAGTCCATGGCCAACGGGAGCGCGGGCCCGACCTTCCGCTGTCGGGCCATCAGGCATCCCTCCCGAGGACGAGCATGCTGTGGACGTTCGCCGCTCCGGAGAGGTTGTGCGTGATGCCGACCATCGGGTCCGGCACCTGCCTGGACGGCGGGACCTTGGACAGCATCTGCTCGTAGACCTCTATGACCTGGGCTATGCCCGTGGCCCCGAGGGGGTGGCCGCAGCCCAACAATCCCCCGCGCGTGTTCACGGCGACCTTCCCGCCGATTCGCGACTGGCCCTCCTCGATGAACCTGCCGCCCTCGCCCTTCTTGCAGAACCCGAGCTCCTCGTAGGCTATTATTTCTGAGATCGTGAAACAATCGTGGACCTCGGCGATGTCTATGTCCCTCTCCGTGATGCCCGCGCTTTCGTAGGCGGTCCTGGCCGCCTCCCTCATGGACTGCCAGCTGTCGAGGCTCTTCCAGTTGCCCGAATTGTTGCCCGAGGCGCACTGGCCCGAGCCCAATATCCAGACGGGCGTGTCGGTGAGCTTGCCGGCCACATCCTCCGAGGCGAGTATCACCGCCGCGGCGCCATCTGTGATGCCAGAGCAGTCGAAGAGCCTCAGCGGAGGCGCGACCATCATGCTCTTCTCGACCTTTGCCGCCGTGACCGGTTTCTGGAAGTGCGCGTAAGGGTTGGTGGCCGAATAGCCGTGGTTCTTCTCCGAGACGAGCGATAGTTGGTGCCGCGTCGTCCCGTAATGCAGCATGTGGTGCTGCGCGCACATCGCGAAGAACGGGGGGGCCGAGGCGCCGTGGACCGCGTCCCACTCCCTGTCCAGGACCGCGGTCATTGTCGACTGCGCCTCGCGCATGTCCGGGAGGTTCATCTTCTCGACACCAAGGCAGAGGGCCACCTCGCTCATGCCGGACGCTATGGCGAGCCAGCCGTGCCTGATGGCCGCCTGGCCAGAGGCGCAGGCCATCTCGGTCCGCGCCATCATCCTTGTCGGATAGACCCCGACCATGTCGGCGACCAGCGGCGCCACATGGCACTGGAACGCAAGCCGGTCCGGCGACGCCGCGCCCACGAAGAGGCTGTCTATCTCCTTTTTGCCGATGTCGGGGGCATCATCGAGGACCGCCTTCCCGGCCTCCTGGACGAGCTCGCGCCAGCTGGCCTTGCGGACCCCCCAGCGGGACAGACCTCCTGCAACGACAGCCACCTTCCTCATTGGATACCCTCTTGGACATGAGCCCGGGGCGTTCGGGCACATATCGGGACTTGGTCTAATATATTGTTTGGGCGCCGTGGATGTAGAAATTGTGACCAATATATGTTTATATTAATTAATTAGGTTATTACCTCTCAATCTAGATGGTACGGAGTGGGTCGATGAGCCATATCAAGGGCTTCGCCCTGGTTGTCGTTGGCATCCTGATATTCACCGGGTCCTGCGTATTCGCCGATGAGGCCTACTCCAAGGCAGGCAAGGACGTGGCCTCCGGCAAGGACCTGAAGGACCGGGCCCATGCGCTCCTCGACCGGCTCAAGATATGCATGCTTCTCGTGGGGAACGATTCCGGGGCCAGCACCTTCGATGCACAGAAGGTGATGGTGGTGCAGGGCCCGGAGTTCAACGGCCGGTTCCCGCTGCGCGGCCTCGAGTTCCAGCTGGAGATCATCGATGTCAGCGAGGCCCAGGTCACGTACACGCGCAGCGTTGCCCAGGGGAACCCGATACAGACGTCCCCTCCGCCCGCTGTTATCAACGAGGGCGACATGGTCACGCTGCATTCTGCGGCAACCATCAAGATCAGCCCGGACGAGATCCACCCCGCTCGCATGATCCTCCGGGTCTGGGAGGGATGAGATGGCCGCCGGCGGGTCCAAGAATGGCATCGGTGCGGTGCCCATCGCCCTCTTCGTGGTCCTCGTAGCGGTGGGCGCCTCCGTTTCCGCGGTCGCCTGGCAGGAGGCCCCGAGGGGGACCCCGAGGTACACCATTGTCGACTCATCCGGGATCCTGCAAGCCCTATTATCGAGCACCGTCGACGAGGTCAGCTACACCGACATCGGGGGAAGGACGCACGTCTACACCGGTTGGACGGTCCAGGAGCTCCTGATCGAGGACCTGGAGCTGCGGTTCAACTCGACCATGGGGGCCAATGTCACAGGCCTTTCCACGGGCATAGAGGCCGCCATGGGCAAGTCGCTCGGGAACCTTGCCGGCGAGCACCATTACCAGCTCGAGGCGACCTTCGCCACGGCATATCTCAGCGTCTACGACCAGGACATCCACGGGAGCGCCAGGGCCACCACCATGGTCCACATGCGCAGCTCGGATGCGTACGCGAAGGTGACGCTCTCATTGACGGAGTAGGAGGTGAGAAGCACGGCGAAGCGCGGCAGGAAGGTCAGCGGCCCGAGGCGGGCAGAGGGGCCCAGCATGACCTCCGTCGTCCTCACCGCTCTCACGGTGTTCGTCCTTGTCCTCGGAGGGCTCGGCATCATGAGGGACAGGGCCGACCGCTTCGCGAAACCACCGGCGCGGCACACGCAGGCAGACGAGGTCAAGACGGAGCTCGGCCGAGACCTGGACTCGGACCTGTTCTTCCTGGCCTCCGAGGCGCTCTCCAAGACCGAGGGCACGAACCTAGACCAGAGCAACATAATATTCAAGGCCTCGGCGAAGGCCCTGCTCGACAAGCGCTACGGACCGCGCGCCATCGGGGAATATACGGCAGATCACGGGTCCTACGACCTGAGCATATCGGTTATGCCCATGTCCGTCGTGGCCTCGGGCTGCACGGGGGACATCTCCGTGTCCGGCGAGACCGGGGCGTTCGCGACCCCCGCCTACTACCGGGTCACGGGCGCCGTAGCATTCGAGCTAAAGGGCCCGTCGGACCACACTGCGAACGTGAACATCACCGTGGACCGCATCGTGCCCGACATCACGCCATACGTGACCACGCGGTTGGTCGAGCTCAACGGGAACGGCAAGAGCGAGTACTCGGACATCGGCCGCATGGTGCGCTACATGCTGACAACGCTTGTGCGCTTCCGGGCCTCCGAGGGCATAGGCTCCGGGCCCTACGATACCGAGAAGGACCTTCTCAACGAAGGCGATGTGGAGCTCGCCGTGAACCTGGCTGTGCTCCTCGAGGAGGCCAGGCTCTTCGGGACCTATGACGGACGCGCCGTCGAGGCCCTGGACCATTACTATCTGCATGCCACGGACCCGGCGGCGCACCTCGGCGAGGTCTCCTGGGAGCCCTACAACCCGACGGGCCTGCGGCCATGGGGCTCGGCCGAGACGAAGAACTACGCCCGGTACCAGAACCGCATGTCGCAGGGCGTCGTGCGGAGCATGGACGCGCTCTTCAACGAATATGTCCTGGAGGGCATCGTGGACCCGGCGGACCTCATGGCCCTGTACCTCAACCTGGATCATTACGAGACGGGCCTGTCCTTCGACCCATCGGACCAGACATCGATCCTCAGCGAGCTGTTCCTCTTCGACGGGCGATACTCGGCGGACCGCAGGGACCCGAGCCACCTTGTCTACTACTCGGATGTGGGCCCGCGCGAGCTCCTTCTCAAGGACCCGTCCGGGGCCTTCAGCGGCTCCTACCGTGAGCGGCTCTCGGTCGACCAGAGCCCCGACTATCTGACGGTGGGTGCTTCTATTTCCGTTACGAAGAACATAACGGTCCCCTACAAGTGGATGACCAACGCGAGGTTGTCTGAAGGGAGCAGGACCGGCGGCGTTCCCCCGCCGCAGCCCCCGCCGGACCACGACTGGCTCATGCAATGGAACTTCGGGATATACGGGAACTTCTCCGTGGCCGTAGGACGGGACCCGCGGGGATCGCAGGAGGACGGCACCGCGAGGGGTGCGCTCGTCAACAGGACCATCCGGCTCGACATCCCCATCAGCATCTTCGCCTTCCTCAACAACAGGCCCATGAACAGCGCCATGACCTTCACGAACCTGAACGTGGGCTCCCCGCCCGGGGCGACATATAACTTCACATTCGAATCGCTGGCCTACGAGCATTTCGCGAACTCGACCTGGTCCTCGATCAAGGACATCTACGGGGCCGCCATCGGGGACACGATACGGTTGGTCAAGTCATCGGCGTGCCCGTACCCGATCGCGCTGGGGCAGGGCTCGGACGTCACAGTGCTCGACGAGGGCCGGCTGTTCCGGACGATACCGGACGATGTCTGGGCATCGGTGGACGATTTCGTGCAGACGCGACTCACGGGCCCGAAGCTGTCGACACAGATACTCAAGCCATTCATGAACTCGGAATACCTGGTCCGCATCCAATACATTGACGGGACGCAAGGATCGTACACGCTGCGCCTGACGATCCAGACGAATGTGGGGGACCTGGTAATGGACCTTGTCGTGCAGAGCGGGGCCGCCGTTACTGGCAAGGTCCTTCTCACATCCCCCATCACCGTCAAGAACGTCATGCAGGCCAAGATCGAGATGTTCTTCCCCAAGGTGACTCCCACGTACGTCAGATTCTCCGGCAACGGGATCATCCAAGGTGTATGGTCCACCACGCGGGCCGTGGTCCCGGAAACCGTCCAGGACCATTACTCGGGCGTGGCGGTCAACCTGGGCGACGACATCAAGATGTGGCTCATCGACCGCCATTCGAACGGGACCGGCGACCTGTCCAGCGAGATGCTCGCAGCCGTCCCGAAGGACCTCGGGCAGGACCCAGCGGCGAACCTGCAACGGATTGCTCAGGCCGAGAAGACCGTGCACGTCGGTTCCCTCGAGCTCCTTCTATCGACGGACGGCATTGAATGGTCCGGGCTCATGTCCACGGACGATGCCGGGGGCCAGCAAATGCTGGACTGGGTCGCCGGACATTCGCGGGCCCTGGTTGGCCTTGCCCTGGACGGGCGCCTTGACATATCGGCCGTCGGCTTCGCAGCGGCAGATGGTCTGTCGGACCAGCCCGGTCTGTATGCCATGAAGCTTACCGGCCAGGCGATACACGAGATACCATTGATGTACTACGAAGTGTCGTCCCAGCTGTTCCAGATAGATAGAACCTACCCGGCACTGGGCTGCTATGCGACGGAAACGGTCGATCTCCATGGGCCGGTCGTCATGCCTTTGTCCGCCTCGGCCTTCACGATTCCATACACGATATACTCCTATACCTCGCTCCGCGACCCGGAGGTGGACTATGGCTGAGCCTTCGACAAAGGCAGCAGCACTGATTGTCGTGCTGCTCCTCCTTCCTGGCCTCATCGGCAGCCTGGCCACCGGGCCTTCCAGGGCCGCTCCCGGGAACCCGTGGTATCTGCAAACGGTCGCAACCGAGCGCCAGGCCATCTACGACATGGCCGTCGGCGACGTGGACCCCAACAGCCCCGGGGACGAGCTGGTCGTGACCGGCGGCGGGGGCATCGTGGACGAGTACACGAGGGATTCCTTCCAGGTCAAGCCCATCTTCGTGGCCCTCAAGACTCAGCTCGGGGTCGCGGTCGGCGATGTGATGTCCGAGTATCCGGGCAATGAGGTCGCCTCGGTCGGCCAGGACTACAAGGTCCATGTCGCCCATAGGGACGGGAACGGTGCCTGGGCCGCCCAGACCGTCTGGACGAGCGTCGGCAGCGTGAACGGTGTCTCCATCGGCGAGTTCAATGCGTCCCACCCCGGAAAGGAGATCGCCGTCGCTGGGGACAAGGCCCTCATGGCCATAATCACCGAGGACAAGACGCAACCGAACGGTTGGTCCGTCGTCGTGATGCCGGTCCAGTACGTCCCGATAACCAACATGATGTGCTATTCGGCCGACATCCTTCCGGAATACCCGGGCGACGAGGTTGTCATCGGATCGTTCTCGGGCGATGTGTTCTTCGCCCACCGGTGGGCCAACAACTTCACCTGGAACATCACGAGCATCTGGCGGGACGATTTCGCCATCCTCGGCGTCAGCCTCGGGCCATCCCTTATCCCTTCCCTGACCGGGCCGATACTTTACATCGCCGGCTTCGGCGGTCGTCTCACAATGCTAAATTACAACGGGACCAACTGGACGAACACGACCATCTTCACCGAGAGCAAGATGAACCCGTTGTACACCGTGGTCCCCTACGACATCGACCTGAGGTACCCGGGGATCGAGCTCGTGGTCAGCGGCATCGGTCAGAACCTCCACATCGTGCGGTATTCCGCCGGCAATTGGACCGATGAGACCGTTGTCGACCCGTCGGGACAGGACCGCCTGAAGCAGCTCTACGACATGAAGTTCGTGGACCTGGACAGTTCTCATCCGGGACCAGAGCTCATGATGGGCGGTCATCTCCAGGACCTCCTGATGCTGGAGTACATCGCACCCACCTTCGACCTCGTTCCTATTCTATCGGAGCAGATGGCGGTCTCGGGCCACGACGCGGCCTTCTGGGTCTCGGTGAAGGCGATCGGATACTTCTCCGGCGATGTGGCCCTGACCGTGGACGCGGGGGTCACGCTGTCGAAGACCATCGCTCGACCCGGGGACCTGGTCATGGCAACGGTCCACACGGTGCCATCTCAGACGGATAGGACAATTAAAGTGAACGTCACAGGGCATTCCCTGGACCTTGGTATAAACAGGACCGTAAAGCTCTCCGTGAATGCGCTGGCCAGCAACGCAAAGGGCTTCACGCTGGAGGTCTCCCCGACGATCCAGTACACCACCCCGGGGTTCTTGACCTCGTTCGTCATCAAACCTGTTCCAATCAACAATTGGTACGGCCCATACACATATTCATTGAACACCACCATGCCGTTGGCGTCCTCCAAGATCATCAAGGGCTCGTACGATTACGAGGACCCTGCAGTGGCCACATTGGCATCGACGATGAGCACGGGCTCGGGCTCTTACCCGGTCCTTCTGACCGTGACCGGTAACCAAAGGGACACGGGACAGTTCTTCATGGTCATGAGCGTGGTCACCGTTGTGGTGGATGCGGGCGGTGGAAAGGATTTCAGCCTTAATTCCTTCCCTCAGGCGGTCAGGGGGGTCCCGGGCTCCACGCTCAAGTACGATATCGTACTGAGCCCGCTGACGGACTTCCCGGACCCGGTGCTGCTTACTGTCGACGGTATCCCTGAGGGCAGCACGGGTTCCCTGGCGGCCACGTTCGTGACCCTTCCGACGAGGGTCCAATTCCGGCTCGAACTGGGGGATAAGACGCCCATCTCCTACTATGTCATGACCTTCCATGCATCAGGCGGCGGCAGGGAGCATTCGTCCGCTGTTGTAATCGATGTGGACAACGTATCAACGGCCGGCGATTTCGCCATCCAGGTCCTTCCGCCGACCCTCATGGCAAGGCCAGGCGGGACGGCCAACTTCCTCGTCCATGTCACTGGGACATTAGTGCCATCCCTTGCGATGGTGCCGAGTGGTCCTTTCCAAGCCACGATATCATCAGGCCAAAATGGCAACCCGGGCTTTTACCCGATGGCCGTGTCCGTCAGACCGGACGCATCATCAGGCATCTACAAGGGAACCGTCGTGGGGATTACCGAATGGCAGCACAACGCGAGCTTCACACTGATAATCTCCGCGGGCCTCCAGGAGCCAGACCTGAGCCTGGACCCGGCCGACCTCCTCGTGTCGCCTGGCCAGGAATGGCCCACCTTCCGCCTGGACGCCGTCGTGAACCGGGACCTCATAATCGGGAAGGACCTGAGATATTCGGCCCTGGGCCTCGGGGAGGATGTTCCGACCTACACGACCCATTTGTACAACTACAGCCGGGACCTGAGCCTGCCGCTCCCTCCGCTCGATCAGGGCACTTACCTCGTCCTGTTCGTGTTCTATACCCCGAACAACACCTACGGCAAGACCCTGTTCGGAACGGTCACCATGACGCAGCCCTTGGCCCTGCTGACCATGCGTGTCCAGCACGAGGCCTGGACCCCGAGGGAGGGCGCCGCGAACGGCCTTCACGTCACGGTCGTCAACAGCGGCCTGGCCCCGGCCCACGATGTCACCGTCGAGGTGCTCATGGACGGCAAGACCATCGGCCGCAAGGTCATTTCATCGGTCCCGGCCAAGGGCGAGAGCGCGCCTGTGGACTTCCAATGGACAGCGGAGAGCGGTGACCATAACATCACCGTCATCAATTACGTCGACAACAGCCACACCGGCGGGCGCATCATGACACAGCCCTACACCGCCGACCTCCAGATATATCCATGGAGCCTCAAGGGCCCGGCCATCGCCGCGGTCCTGATCGTCCTTGTGGCGGCCATGCTGGCCTACACCGTGATATCCCGGTCAAATGCGCAGGCCGCCAAAGGGAAGCGGCTCAGCAGTAAGGACGAAGAGGAATAGGCCCCGGACTAGGCCGGCACCTTGCGCGGCCGGGCCGATTTCTTCTTGCTCGGATGCGCTTTCCTCGGGCCGATGTCCTTCACGGGCCTGCTGCGTCCCCTCTTCCCGAGAAGGAACCCCAGGGCCACCGCCACGACGATGACCAAGAGGAGGGCGATGAGCAGGGCGATCCACGGCCCGCCGACGGCCGAGAACGGCCCTGATACCGAGACCGTTCTCGAGACCTTTCCGTTCTCTATCTTGGACGGGGTGGTCGAGGTGAGCTCGAAGGTCAGGTTGTGCCTCCCGTCCACGGCTTTCCAGGGCACGTCCACCTCGGTCACGCCGTTGACGTTGACCGTGAAGTCCTTGACGGACATTATTCGACCGTCGACATAGAAGTTGAGCTTGCAGCCCGTAGCGTTGATGATCCCCGTGTTCTCGACCCACACCTTGGCCGTTATCTTCTGGTCCACCTGGGCGGTGGACGGGACGTCCTCGACGCGCAGGATTCGCAGGAGGGCCGTGGCCCGATCAATGTTCAGGGAAAGGATGACGATCCTTTCGAGGCCGCTGCCCTTGCCTTTGACGACGATGTGGAACTGGCCCACCGGTGTTGTCAGGACCGTCTTTATCTCGAGCCTCGATGTCTGGCCTGGCCCGATGGTCGGGGGATTGAACTTCGCGGTCGTGTCCGTCGGCATGTCCTGGACCGAGAGGGTCACCGACCCGGCGAAACCCTTCACCGGCAGGACGCTGATGTTGTAGAACGCCGAGAACGACTCGGTGATGTTCATCCCATCCGGGACGGCCTTGAGCGAGAAGTCCGGTGTCCCGGCGGTATTCAGGTCCACCCTCACTACTGCGCTGTGGTCCAGGTCTCCGGAGGTCCCGTGGACCTCGATGTAGTATATGTCCGCCGGGACCGAGGCGTCGATCGTGAGGTTCATGACACAGGTCCCCGTTGGGACGAGGCTCGGCGGGCCGAATGCCACATGGAACCCGCTGATTAGACCCGGAACAGAGAGCGAGACGTTCCCCGAGAAGCTATAGATCGAGATGACATTGACTGTGATGTTCAGGGGCTGGCTGCCGACCATGGTCACGGTCGACGGGGCGACCGTCATCGAGAAGTCCGGCGACGATGCGTCCTTTACCGTTAGGACCACGGTCGAGCTGTGCTCCTTGCCGCCGCCCTTGCACGTGACCGTCAGATAATGCGGCCCCTTTGGGGTCGATGTCACGGTCCGCACGTCCATGGTTGCAGAGGCCGGGGGCGTAAGGGTCGTGCTTGAGAACGAGGCCGAGGCGCCGTCGGGTAGCCCCTCGACGGAACAGGTCACCGGGTCCGAGAACAGGTTGATCTGGAAGATGGCCATGGTGAACGTGGCCTTGTAATCGGCCACCACGCTCTGCGACCCCGGTAGCACGACCAGGCCGAAGTCCTTCTCGTCCGGGGGCAGGACATCGACCCATATGTCGATCGTGTGGGTCTTGTTCCCGCTGACCCCCTTGACCGTCAACATCACATTATGCTCCACCTCGTCCACTGCGACCTTCACCGTCAGCAGGGACTTGCCCGTGGGTGCAAAGGTCGTCGGTGAGAAGCTGGCCCCCCAACCCTGGGGCAGGCTCACGATGGAGAGCGTTACCGGCTCGTGATAGCCTGCCCTCGAATAGGCCATGATATCGAAGGTCGCCGAGGCACCCGGGACCGCGCCGTTCTCCGGTGTCGGCGAGTATAGCACGAAGTCCGGGGTCTCGTACTGGACCTTTGTGACCACGCCGGCCCTGTCGATGACAACGGTCTCGTTGCCCGAGTGCAGGTCGTCGAAGTCCCCGAGCGTAACGCCCATCACGAAGTTGTCATCGGTGAATATGGTCCTCGAGTCCCAGGCCGTGGCTCCCGGGGCCCGCCGGTGGGCCGTGACCTTCGCGGACCAGCCGCCCATGACGACCTCGGGGCCCTTGCCCGGCTGTATCTCGCCCACCTCGGCGTCGTAAATGACGTCGCTGTCCTGGTAGACCTTCTCGGGCTGCCAGCCGGTGCCGTTCCAGTGGAGGACCGTCAGGTTCTTGTCCAGGCCGACCGCGGCGATTTCGTTCCCGGCGTACCTGGGGTCGAAATTGCCGACGGCGAGCTGGATGGGCGCGGCTCTGTCCCTCCAGAGCCGCTTGACGGTCCAGTTGTTCGCTGTGGTATTGAAGTAGATCTCCGTGATATACTTCGAGCCGCCCGTGACAAGTATCTCGTTCCCGGGATGGGATGCGTCGACATCCCCCAGAAGGACCGTGTCCAGGTACGGATAAGTGATGTTGGGGCCTCCGTCCTTCCAAGCAACCTCGTAGGTCCAGGCAGCCCCGCTCTTTCTCACAACGGTCAGCTGTCCGCGGTCGTCCACGGTCGCGACCTCGTTCCCGGGATACCTGGGGTCGAAATCTCCGATGGCCACGCCGTAGCCCCATTCTAGGTGGGCCTTGAGGCCGTTCACGAGCTCAACGTGCTTCCACGCGGCCGTCGCGTTGTCCCAGTAGACCATGGAGATGTTCCCGTGCCACCCGACATCGACTATCTCGTTCCCGGGATGGTCCGGGTCGACGTCACCGATGGCGATGTTCGTGACGTACCAGGCCTCCTGGAACAGCTTGACCGCGTGCCAGCCGTCCTCGTGGCCGTAGATCATCGTGGTCCAGTTGGACTCGCCCCCGACGACGATTTCGTTCCCCCGGTGGCCCGGCCAGACATCCCCGACCTCGGCGTCGTAGAGCAGTTTGTTGTCGGCCCACAGCTTCGTGGCGGTCCAGACGCCGTCCTGCCGGCCATCGGTCGTTTTTGCCTGAGTTGTGCCAGCAGGGCCAGGCAAGTTCAGCACGCTAAGTATCATCAAAAGGCAGAGCACGACGGCGAGCGGGGCACGGCCACCGCTCGCCCTGAAACTATGGTTCTTTCGCTCCATGTTGCTTGACGGGCCTCTCCCTTAACGCCTCCTCGGCCTCAGGTAACCGACAACGCCGACGGCCCCTATGGACGCTAGCATGCTGACCCAAATGATGCCTCCGCAAACCCCGCCGCCGGTCGATGCCTCCTTGATGGTGGTGGTCACGCTACCAGAGTTCGCGGTGGTCCCGTCGAACTTGGATGTGGCCTTGAGCGTCAGCTGGTCGGTCTTGGCCTTGGTGTCCTTCGATATGGTCATGGTCACTGAGACCGTTACGCTCGCCCCTGGCTGCAGCGCAGGCGTTGCTGCCATCGAGACCGTGAGCGGCAGGCCATTGGACGAGCTCGCCACGATGTCGAAGGTGTCCGCCATGTTGCCCGAGTTCTCGACCTTGAA
>Ga0315282_10003953_pt1 | contig 26227 bp, 16 predicted proteins | sample YL17G07_20_MG_FD_203693 | JGI IMG/M metagenome (GOLD analysis project Ga0315282, IMG submission 203693) | Sediment microbial communities from Yellowstone Lake, YNP, Wyoming, USA - YL17G07_20 | ecosystem: Environmental > Aquatic > Freshwater > Lake > Sediment | place: USA: Wyoming | collected... | reverse complement strand
TTCCGGAATTATGTTCTATAACGAATTATAATATTATGTTTCTCTTATCATTCGAAAACGTATAGATGTCTTCAAAATTGCTAAAGCTTGTGCGGATCAACCCTCATTATTCCTGACATTATGTCAAAGGTTTCGCCTGTTGGAATTGTTGTGTTAACTGAACTTGTTCTCAACTGCAAGTTTATTTATAACAACATACATTAGAATTAATTAAAGAGTTCAGGCTTGTGGATGCGATGGTGAAAGCAAAAGCCTTGCTGGAGACCAGTTTGCTGTTAACTTTTATTTTTTTGGGAGTTTTTATGTTACATGAACAGGTGCATTTCGGATTTTGCTCGAGTCCTGCAATTTCTAAAAATGTGATAGTTGTTCCTGACAACTATACGAAGATAAGCTGGGCTGTAGGCAACGCTTCCGAAGGAGACACCATTCTTGTAAGGCCCAATACTTATTACGAATCGAACATCGTCGTTAATAAGACCGTGACAATTGTTGGAGAAAATCCGGAAACAACACTGGTCGATGGTGCAAGCACAATGGAAGGCATATTCTTCGTCACTAGAAGCAACGTAATGATAGAAAATTTAACAATACAAAACACAAGCTCTACCGGATTTGTCCCTGCAGTTTGGTTATCCAATGTTGAAAATGTTACAGTTAGGAAAGTGAAAATAAGAAATGCAGTTTACGGTGTTGAAATTAAATCTTCGAACTTCACGAAAATATTGTATAGTAGAATTTCTGAAACCTTCAATTGCGCAATCTACGTTTGGTCCAAGAGCTATAGCAGCACTATTGTGGGTAATACTTTGGAAAGCAATCCAACAGCAATTATCATAACAGACGTAGAAAGCAAGTTCAGCAAGATATACCATAACAACTTCATTAACAATACCCAACCAGACCAAGTATGGTTTAATGCGATAAGCTATTTTGATAATGATTATCCATCCGGCGGAAATTACTGGAGCAACCATGCCGCACCAGACTTAAAATCTGGACCTTATCCTCAAAACCAGAATGGAAGCGATGGCATACTAGATGAAAGTTATCCTTCAGGAGTATCTCTTCCATGGGACAAGTATCCCTTGGCGCATCCTTTGACGACATTGGAAGTTGCGGCGGAAGGAGAATGCTTCGAGGTTCAAGTGTCTACAAATTCAAGTTTAAATTCCTACAACTTTAGTATCGAAGCAAAAAAGTTGACGCTGTTTTTAAACGGAACTGAAAGCACTAACGGTTCTTGTAGAGTTTCAATTCCTAAAAGGTTGTTATCATGCGAGCCGCCATCTCAATGGAACGTTTCATTATATAATGGCGAACAGATAACTTACTTAGCCCAAGAAGATGGAGACAACACATACCTCTACTTTGCATACAACCATTCAAGTACTGGAGAAATCAAAATAAAAGGAACAAAAGCTATACCAGAATTTCCAAACATAACGGTGTTAATCATTCTATTGACAATAGTCACCTTAGCAACTGCCATATTCAAAGCAAAACTTATCAAAATGAATAAAAAAATTAACCCAGAATTAAGTAGCACCTACAGGAATTATGTCTTGAGGCTTCAAGCGAAGCCACATATACTCCGGTTCCGTCTCAGCACATTTTATTCCAATTTGAACATGGAATAATCCATCAGTTTTATTTAGAACACTTCTTAACCCCTGTAACGTGAATCCAGCTGACCAAGTCTCCCCTTTAGGCAAGAATTCCCGCCATTCCGGCTCTTCTTGAGAACTAATTGTGACTATTATGTCATATGCGTCTCCGCCGACTGCGGTGATATTTAGCCCTAAAGTCTTTATGATAACAGTTTTTTGGTCATCAAACTCTCCTACACTCAACGTAGGCACAACATGTAGATAATCGTGGGCCAACGGCTTTTTTTTAGGCATGTTTATTACGATAACTACCCCTGTTAAAATTAAGACAAGAAATAATGCGAGAATAATATATTTGGCATTACTTGAATGTCTACTCCTACCCTTAGTTTTGGTCATCTCTCTGCTTCCTTAACAATTGCGTTACTGATAAGAATTAAATGTAAAGTATAATAAAAACTAAACGCTTGCTCCTAAAGAAAATAGAGCCATACCACTTAAAAAGAGTATGAGTGCAACGCCGCCTATTGTGTAAATGTGTCTTTTTTCAAGGTTACCACCCAACCTTTTTACACTTAGATAAATTGCTAACAGAAAATATCCTGCTACAAATCCACAGATTTCAAGGATCGCGCCAATTAATTGTACAATTAAGATGCTCAAGGCAACAAGACATAATCTACAACCAATATATATTTTTGTCTTTTGATTCCGGAAAAGAACAAATAAAAATTTGGGTTGAATAAAAAGAGTAGGGGTGTTAGAAGTTAGTTGCTTACCACTTCTTTTTTACAGATGCTTTTGCAAGGAGCACTGCCACAAATGATGCGATCATTAGTATTATTAGAAGCATGCTTGCTAGTTCAGGCACCATCCATGTTCCTTTAACTGTGACTGTTACAGGGCTACTGAAGACAAACTCCAAGTAAACATAGGTATAGTCTGCGTTTCCAGTTATTATAGCTTCTGTAGTTTTATTAACACCATCCAAGTAAACTTTCCATTCTTCGAAGGATATAGCATTAAGCATAGTCGTTGGAATTGTTACATTAACAAAGGCAGATGTTCCAGGTGCGCCATAGGCAGTGAAGTTTATCTTTTTTTCTTCGATGTTTCCGAATACAGTGTTAGTCTTTATTGACGTGTTGCTGTAAGTTTCTATAGTATAGTTCCATATCTCATGTGTCACATGTTCAACCAACACGTAAGTGTAGGTAGCATTTTTAGCATAAAATGGAATGTCTTTGGGGCCAAGTTCCAAAATGAACGTGTCAGTGTATTTGTTTGCAAGGCCGATGGTGCATGAGGAATTCGGCGAATAGGGTTGACGCGTTGTTTCTAGTTTTATTTGGCATAGGGTTCCTGTCCCGTTGAAAGTCCAATACGGTAAAGTGTTTATGATCTCGCAACCAAATACTACGCTTCCAGGCGCAACAACAGGTCCTGCTGTCTGCAGCCTTTTGCCCGCTGCCACTGCTCCTGCAAAAACGTTGTCCGCTGGAAGCAAAAACGCTGAATAATTTAGTAGCGTCGGGTTCCAAGTTATGTTCATCTGCCAATTCTCCAGATTTGTGACATTTTGGACTGTCACGTTAAGAATTATCACGTCTCCAACAACTGTCTCGTTAGTGTAGAATGTAGCCTTTTCGGGAATTACTTTAACTGTTGTTGTTGGTGTTGGGAATACGGTTACAGTTGATGTTGCGTTTCTCACGGTTAGTTCAGCATCCGTCACTTTCACTTTTACGTTGTATACGCCAGTTACGTTGAAGATGATCGACCATACTGTTCGGTTAATGGCATTCGTGATTTCCCTTTCTGTAGCGTTAGGATATTTAACATACCACTGATACTTGTATGGTGATTTGCCGCCTGATGCTGTTGCAGTGAAGGTTTTCGATCCTCCAAGATCAATTGCCGCAGCTGAGGGGCTTAGGGTTGTTGATAGAATCCTTGTTAGAACGGTGGCTGTTGCTGAAGCATTATATTCTATGGCATCTATTGCAAATACTTTTATTGTGTATCTGCCGCTAGCATTGACCTTGAACGTCCAAGAAGAAGATGTAGCCCCAGGGACAACATTGGTGTCAATAAACCATTTGTATGTGTATGGTTCCACACCGCCAGTGGCGTTTGCCGTGAACGTGACATTTCCACCAACATCAACCTGTGTTGTTCCAGATGGATTTATCTTAACTGAGAGAGTATCTTTGTACTCGAAACTTCCAGGTGTTCTCGTAAACGATATGTCCATGAACTCACCATCTATGAGGAAGGTGTCGACTCCTGGATTGGCGAAGGTTAGGTTGCATGTAGCTGAACGTGGATTTGGTGGAGCTAATATTTCTAGTTCTATTTGGCATAGGGTTCCTGTCCCGTTGAAAGTCCAGTATGGCAAACTTGGCGGAGCGATAATGTATGTACAGCCCCAAGAGACGCTCCCTGGGTTGGAAATTGGCGGTGGTTGTATCATTGATCTTGCCCCTGGCGTTCCTGGATATATAGAATTATCGATCGGCGCGAAGACGTGATCGTTTGGAAGCCTAATCTGTGAGAAGTTTAGCAGATTTGGATCCCACGCTAGCATTATCTGCCAGTTTTGCAGGTCCGTGACATTCTGAACCGTTGCATTAATCCAAAACTTGCTTCCTGGTTTGGTTACATTCGTGTAAAACTTGTTTGTAGCCGGTAGAATCACCAATTTTGTCCCGCCGAGGGCGTTGACAGTATTCACCTGCGTTCTATAAACGAACATTGGAATTAGAGCAACCATCAGAGTTCCTAAAATCAATACGGTGAGGACTGTTTTTCTTTTTCTTAATTCGACCATTATTTTTCACCTAGACCATTCTTTTCATTATACGATATATATCAGTTTTACGGTAGATAACTAAAAATTGGGGGGCTATATTACTCTGTAACGCTCTCGGCGGCCAGGCTCTTTTTCGGGTCTTCTCTTGTACCAGACTGTTATTGCTACTATTATAATAATTACAATTGCTACAATTGCGTATGTCATTAGGTCTGTTCCGGCACCACCGGCTTCACCAGTTAATGTCACGTTTACTACTTGAATCATTGAATCGTGAAGCCCATCCTTATCATAGACCGTTAGATTTACTGGATAAGCGCCTCCTCCTGCATAGTTGTGAGATGCCACAAAATAAGTAGCATTAGTAGGGTCTGTCACGTTGACCTTTAATTCTCCACCATAATCACCGAAGTCCCAGATGAGCAATACAGGTTTACCGCCTGGACTGTCCGGAGCACTACTATCAGTGGCATCAAAAATTACAGCCTCATTAGGATTTGGAAATTCAGGTGCAAACACAAATGAGGCTTTTGGTGGGATGCCGACCATAATTTCTTGCACACTAGAATTGTGAAGCCCATAATTGTCAAAGACGGTTAGGCTAACCATGTAAACGCCATTTTTAGTGAAGACATGGGTCAAAGTTATGTTGGTTGTTGTTGCGTTTTTGCCGTCGCCGAAATCCCAAACATAACTAGTAATGTTACCGTCAGGGTCGTAACTTGCAGAAGCGTTAAAGGTAACAACCATGTTATTCAGTATTTCAGTAGGTTCATATGTAAAACTTACAAATGGTGACCTTCCTACCAGAACGTCTTTTACTATGGAATTGTTGAATCCGTCGTTGTCGAAGACTGTAAGGTTAACTGAATAAACGCCGGCCAAAGTGAAGAGATGGGTTACACCTGTTGTGTTGGTTGTTGTTGCGTTTTTGCCGTCGCCGAAATCCCAAACATAACTAGTAATGTTACCGTCAGGGTCGTAACTTGCAGAAGCGTCAAATGTAACAGTCTGGTTAGGCCTTGGATGTTGGGGATTGAAGATGAAGGATGCGACTGGTGGAGATCGAAAGGCAATAACAGTGACTGAGAACCCTTGACCAACAAAAGATAGATCCACCAAATTACTATCCCATAGAAATGTCTCAAGTCCATAGAGAGGATCGGATGACAGGCGCGGGGTGATATGTTTTAGAGTAGACGCACCTGTTTTAATTGCTGTAAAGTTGATCTGGCAAAAGAGCCCTTGAGAGACGGTCACTGGATGCAATATATCTACAAGTGACGCACCCAACATAACGTAGCCATAATGAATATTGTCGATCATAGGACTAGGAATTTGTGCATTTTTCCCATAGAACACGAAATTTGGGTCTTTATCAGGAATCCAAGCTGCGGTACATTTGACTTTAGTCAGGTCAAAAATAATCCCAATTTGGAAGGTGAAAAGGTTTTCAGTTAAACCGTCCAATGTGACATTCACAGTGAAAGGGTATCCTCCTGGCGGTAGCAACTTATTTTCGTCACCAAGCGATATGCTAGAGTTGCCTGTTGCCGAGCTTATAATACGAATAGTGCGAGTTTCTTGACCTATAACAGTGACTGGTGAAAAAACCATCGTTATGACAAACATAATTATCATAAGGGCGACAAGTAGTTTTTTGCAAGGTATTTTCATTAGGTTCACCATTAGCCCCTGTCTAGTTTCTAAAATCAATAACATTAATGAATATATATGTTTGTTGCCTAACTGCTTGCTAACAGTACATACACTTTACAGCTCTATTAGACGAAAAAAGAAGAATTTAGCAGTGCCTTTGGAAGTTATTGCAGGATATACCTATATCACGCAAGTCGATTCTTCCATCCCTATTGAAGTCTGCAAGGGGGTCCCATTTCGATTTCGAATCTCCTATAGGTTGGCCTCCGTAATGATTGCATACATAGTTAATATCCCGCATATCTACAATTCCGTCACCGTTGACGTCACCCATAATTCTTATCTTAACCTTTCCATCTGTAAGTGTGTTGTCAGCAGTGTTGAATTCATATGGTACCGGACCTGCTGTTGCTGAAATAGTGTAATTATGGCATGCCGCCACGTTTTTTGTATTCCACGCTATTGTGATTGTTGTCTCTTCATTTGGTGGTAAATCAACAACTGTGCTGATTCCTGCTAGGTTGCTTTCATAATAGATTTTCACATCGAATGTTTCGGTTAGGTTTCCTTTGTTTCTTACTGTGACGTTAACGTTAACTATCCAACCTTCATATGCAATGTTCACGGTTGGGAGTACGCTAACTACTGCTACGTCACGTATCAGTCCTATGAACATTCCATTATAGACCTCATGGACTATAGGCGCACCCCCAGTGTCATAAAGATGTGTACCTGTAAGGTTTATCGGACTCACACCCATAGCAACAACTTGGAACTCCACGTGCATTATTGTCACTGGATTATAGGTTGTTATTTGGTTTGGATAAGTGATTTGAGCCCATATGTAACCGGCCTCATCGTCTATTTGAAGTTTCTTAATAGGTGTCTGACCTAAAACTGATGGGACATTTACACCGATTTCAAGTATTACTGAGGGGATATACGTGAGGTTGAAGATGCATTTTTTGAGATTTTCAACATCATCTAATGTTACGTTAATTGAGAAGGTTGTTCCAGGCACGTATTCTGGGCCTCTAACTTCGCTCGGTTCAATGCTTAACTTAGCCATTAATATGTTACTAAAGTATCCATTGAACGTATTAAATGGGAGAGCCATGTTTGATGAGTCGCGAAGATCTGCTTCAAGAATTGTTATACGGCTTTCACCTAAGTCCAAAACTTTGAAGGTTATTGTTGCAAGTTCTCCTGTTCCATTTGCCCCTCCAGTGGTTAAACTGCAATTCATGTCTACTAAACCGTGAGTAGCGTTAAAGTCACGGATTCCAAAACTGAAGGTGGTCGAACCTACCGATTTTAAGAAGGTGCCTTCAGTTACTGCAGTTGCGTTCAGTATGCTCTTACTATACAGTATTTTCGCTTTCCAGAAGTGCACGTTTGTAGCATTTCTTATGCTTAGGCTGATGTTGAACATGCTCCCATTAATCAGAGTCGGGTCAACCACTCTTGGTGGATTAATGTAGAATGTTGCTGGTGGCGGAGGAACCCAGTTGTTAAAGCTTCCATTTTCCACTGTTACTGGAATATCAAGTTGTTTGTGGTCCAGCAAGAAAGTGTTTGCCCCAATGGGTTCTGAGTATTTGATTGGCGAGGTGCCTCGCCCAACAACTTTAAATTCAAGGCTTACCAACGTGTCGCTGCCGTTAACTCCAGGAGGATAAATTAATGAGGCACCTAAGACCGCAAAGCCTATGTTATTGTCAATGGTTGGTGGAGGTTGTATTGGAAAATTGAATTTGCTGTTAAGAGGGACCCATATGTTTAGACAGTTTAGGATGGTTGGGTTAAATTCGATTTGAACCTGCCACGTAAATAAATCCACAATGCTTTCCACTGACGCATTCACGATGAATGTTGATCCGGGTCCAAGAGATGGATTATCTATATTGGATGGAACGATGTAAATCCTTGCAGTTGCAAAAACTTTCGGTGTTATAATACCGAAGCTTGCTATTATGAGTGTCGTTGTAATTAAGGCTAAAGTAAAACTTTTAGAATTCAATGTTTTCATATTTTCCTTCCCCACTCTTTCTCCTATAAAGTGTTTAGATTATTGCGATATAAAGATTCTGGAAATAGCTTCTATAGGTTCCTGTCTGTTTTAAGATCGATTGTCTAATAGACGCCCGAGTTACCGAAGCTGTTGCATGCTAGGCCTATGTCTCTCATGTTGATTATGCCATCTTTGTTTAAATCTGCATCCGGGTTCCAGTTTAGGTCGCCTTTTCTTGTGTTGTACAAGTTGCATATAGCGCCTATGTCGCGCATATTGACTATGCCATCACCGTTTATGTCGCCGAGTAAAATGACTTCGAAAGTTAGTATTTGCGTGGCTAGTGTTAGTTTATAATATGATCGAGCATAGACTGTGTATTTTCCAAGTTTAACGTTGGTTTTTGGCAGTGTAAAGGTTATTTTGAAGTATTGAGGTAGCAGTGGAGCGTTTGGCGTCGTTGAACCTATGTAGAATTTGGCCGTTTTTTCTGGGCAATATGGTGTGCCGCCATTTTTGGGAGTATCTGAGTAGAGGTTTGCAAATATTCTTGCCTCCCCTAATGGTGCGTTGCTTGGTATTAGTACTGATTCAAGTATTTTGACTTCTTGTCCATACTCAACGTCTGCTTCGAACGGGTAAAAAGCTATTAGCGGTGTGTTGTCAGAGCATTGCACGTAGACTGCAGCTTTAACGTGATATATTAAATAGTCTACATTTTTTAGTGTCAAATTAAAGTAGGCGAGGCTTCCTCTCTTGAGCAGGGTGTTGGGGTTTCCATGTGAGTCGCAGGTGTATAGGTTTAATATTATAACTTTAAATTGTTCGCTTATGTTTTCTCCAGTTTGAATGGTTCTAACGATGTAGGGGTTGCCGTTGGGGTCTCGGATTTCTATGGCTACTAATGCGTCGGTTACAAGTGTTCCATCCGATGTTACGTTGCCGTTTATGTTAATTACATCTCCAACATTGTAGACTTGTTTATCTGTATTCATTCCTATAGCAATAACTGTTGAATATGCATTTAAAATGTAACAGCATAACAATAAGAAAAGTACAATATATCCAAGAATCGTTCTGCCCATATTTCTCCCCTTATAAAGCTTCCTCAGGATCTTATTTAAGGATTGTTCTGGAATTGTTTTCTATGGTTATTAGAACAAAAAAAGGGATGAGTTAGGATTTCGTGTTTTAGGTAGGCTTCTTTATGTAGAAGTCGATTGTGTTGGTTACTTCTGGACAGTATGGTGTTCCGCCGTTCCATGGTAGCTTGTTGAAGGCGTTGGCAAAGACTACTCCTTTACCGACCACAGCATTGGTTGGCAATGGAATTATGATGGGGTCCCAAATGTACGTCTTAACTGGCGGTGTTTCGCATGCCATGTAGTCGTAGTACTTGTATTCTCCCCATCCAACTGTTGTTGTGATAGATTGATAGCCTATGAAGAAGCCAAGCTCATCGTACACTGTCACAGTGACTACTACAGGTATCGTCCGCATGCTGTATGTGAGGTAGGTTACATTAAATTGTAATGGGTCTCCGCCTGTCTTGCGTTGTATAAACTCTGTGTGCTTTGGTTCCACGGTTAATACATCAACTGGCCACCATACCCAGAATGCTAGTGTGTCATTCTTCACTTGTCCAGCAACTTCAACCGTTGCTATTACGTACCATTTTCCAAAGATTTCACTTTCTGGGTCTTCGCATGGCCATGGCAACCTAAAGGCTACGTGAGCTATACCGAGCTCGTCTGTTGTGCCTTCTCTAGTGAAGTTGTAGCTGTTGTGGCGTATTTCGTAACCTACAAGCTTCTGTTGCACTGGATACTCATTGTACGATACATAGGCGAATAGATCTACCTGCTGTTGTGGACTGAACATGTCGCTCGGCATGTTAAGACCTTGGCCGCCGTATGGTTGGTCGTATTGTGTATAGAGGTCTATGCCTAGCCCGAGGATTTTTTGTGGTGCACGGTAGTGGCATGGCGTTGTTGAAACTGGCAGTGAGGTTTGGTACTTGTTGAGTGCGAAGCAGTCTTCAAAGAATGGTGAACCATAATTTATGAATTCTATCCATGTCCAAGCTTCGAGAGGAGATATTGTGTCGTAAGTGGCTTCGAAGTACACCGTCATTAGTAAGCCATCTGGGGATGTGTGCGGGAATGGTGAGTGCCAAGTATAGCCGGTCAATGGGTCCGGTAAGATTATCTCGCCGAACATTGAAAAGTTGTAGCCATCTGGAATACTATGCAATGGTGGAACTCTGACATGCTTGTTTATGTCTGCCGCATACAGCGTTCCGTCCTTGTAGTCGAAACCTTCAAGGAATGTTCCATTATCAAAATAGTTGCCGTAGGGGCCTTTAGCTGGTGTAATCATTGTTGTGTTCCACATTAGGCTGAACTGGAAGCCTATAATCTCCCAGCCTGCGTAAACATTGTCAACATGTATTTCAAGCCCAAATACGTCGCCCTTTTTCAGTGGTTTTTCAACTGCTGGGTTGATGTAAATTGATGGATAGGCTGGTGGTGCGACCCACACGTAGTTGTAGTGGCCGGGAACAATTGTAAAATCAATGTCAATAATATGACCGTCTACGAGGAAGGTGTCAATTCCCTTTTTAGCAAAGGTTAAGTCGCATGAAACTTCTGTCGGACCGCCTACAGAGACACCTTGCTTAATCCTTAGTGTTATCGTGCATAAGCGGCCTGTTCCGTTGAATGTCCAGTATGGGTAAGGAGCTACGTTTATGTAAGTGCAGCCAAATATTACGCTTCCAACCCCAACAGTAGGTCCTGCTGTGACCATTGATCTTGCCCCTGGGTTGAGTGGATATATAGCCTTGTCGATTGGTGAGAAGACGTGATCGTTTGGAAGGTCAGCGCTCACGAAGTCCAGAAGACTGGCGTCCCATGTAAAGTTAATCTGCCAGTTTTGCAAATCCATGTCATGTAATGGGTCACTATCAGCAACCGTGACATCAACGACAAAGTCCTCTCCAACATGCTTTGTTTCTGATGTAAAGTTGAAATCATGTGTGCCATCAAGCGGGTTTATCGCTTCCAAGGTTACAGTATTTGAAGCCTTTACAGCCATCGGCGAAAAGACCAGCAAAGTGCTTATAGTCAACAAAGCAACTAATGCTAAGCTAGAAAGTTTACTATATTTTTTCATACTTTTCTCCCTTCTCCTTATCAGCGTATATAAACTCTGTTGTCTTCGAATTTAAGCATTCCGGAATTATCTTCTATCTACACTGGAATAATAAAGAAAAAGAAAAGTAACTATTTCTTAAATATGTGATTCATTGACTGCGTAGCATGCAACGAAGTGGCCGCCGCCAACATCAAGCAGCTGAGGCTCCTCTCGTGAACAAATATCCATCGCTATTGGGCATCTTGGATGGAATCTGCACCCGGAAGGCGGGTTAACCGGGCTTGGAACTTCTCCAAGAAGAGGAGCGTGTTCCTTCCTTTTAGTTGGGTCCGGAACAGGGATGGATGCAAGGAGGGCCTGGGAGTAAGGATGTAACGGCTTCTTGTAAAGCTCCCCTGTTTCTGCAAATTCAACGATTTTTCCGAGGTACATGACTGCAACTCTGTGGCTTATGCATTCAACCACGCTTAAATCATGGCTGATAAACATGTAGGTTAAGCCTAAATCTTTCTGGAGGTCTTGGAAGAGGTTTAAGAGTTGAGCCCGTACAGAAACGTCAACCGAAGATGTGGGTTCATCCAAAATTATGAAGTCTGGGCTAGTTATTATAGCTCTTGCTACGGCTATTCTCTGTCTTTGACCCCCACTAAACTCATGAGGGTACCTATAAAGATGTTTTTCTGTTAAGCCAACCTTTCTCAAAGCTTCAACCACTTTTTGAAGAGCGCTGGCTCCCCCAGCAATACCTTGAGCGACGAGTGGTTCCCCGACAGTGTCTTTTATCAGCATTCTAGGATCAAGCGATGTTGTGGGGTCTTGATAGACTATCTGCATATGTCTCCTTATTTTCTTTGTTTTGGAGCTTGGCATGTGAGCAAGATCATGTTGCCTTAAGAGGTGCCTCAGCCTAGAAGATTTTGGGTCTGACTTCTCGTACTTTTCAATTTCTTCGATGACATCTGGAGATGTTTTGAAGAATATGTGTCCTCCATTTGGAGTGAGTAATCTTATTATAGTTTTTCCAAGTGTTGTTTTTCCGCATCCTGATTCTCCTACGAGACCAAAGCATTCTCCTCTAGAAATGCCAAGAGAAACTCCGTCAACTGCTTTCACTTCCGCTACTTTCCTCTTCAACACCCCGCCGAGAATAGGGTAGTACTTTTTAAGGTTTTTAACTTCTAATAACGTTTCATTTCTCATTTTTAACATCTCGCTTAACTTTCTTGGTAGTATAGGTGACATGCGACTTTATGCTCTTTTTCTACTTCAATAAGTTGCGGCTTAACTTTTGGACAAATTTCCAATGCATATCTGCATCTGTCATGGAAGCGACATCCAGGAGGTGGATTTATAAGGCTTGGCACACTTCCAGGTATTGAAACGAATTTTTTGCCTGGTCTAGGAATGGATTCAAGAAGCGCGTGTGTGTATGGATGTAGAGGCTTTTTGAACAGATCCATAACATCGGCAGTTTCCACAATATTTCCTCCATACATTACCGCAACTCTATCGCAGACTTCAGCAACTACACCTAAGTCGTGGGTTACGTAAAGTATTGATGAGTTAAACTTCTCCCTGAGTTCTTTTATCAATTGGAGAATCTGGGCTTCAACGGTTACATCAAGGTTTGTTGTGGGCTCATCCGCAATCAGCATGAAGGGGTTACATGCCAAAGCCATTGCGATTACAATTCGCTGAGCCATTCCCCCACTGAGTTCGTGAGGGTACATCTGGACAACTCTTGCAGGGTCAGGTATCCTAAGAGACCCCAAAAGACCAATGATTTCCTTTTCGGCTGCTTTTTTCATCCTGTTTTGAAATCTTCTAATTATTGGTATTTTTAATGCCAGTCTTAATTTTAATGACTTCGGGTTTTTTAACATCAGCTTGTACAGCGATAAATGGTTTTTATAAGTTGAACGTTTGAGACCGTTGGCTTTTCGAATGTTATTTTCAAGTTCGCTCATCGCTTTTTCTATTAGTTCATCTTTTCTATGGCGGAAGTATACTTCGGTTAACTGGTCGCCCACAGTATAAACTGGGTTTAGAGCTGCGCGTGGTTCTTGGAATATCATGGATATGTAGCGTCCCCTAATTTTTAGAAGTTCTCTTTCCGGCATATTTAGTATGTCGAGACTTTCTTCGCCAATATTAAAGTCTATTTGGCCGCTTTCGATGACTCCGGGTGATATAACCATAGCTAAGGCTGACAGGCTTGTTACACTTTTTCCACAGCCTGTTTCTCCAACAAGCCCTAGCACTTCGCCCGTTCTAATGTCCAGATTTACTCCATCTAAAGCCTTTACAATTCCATCGTATGTGTAGAAATTTAGGTACAAATCTTTTATTTCAACAAGGTTCTCTTGTTCCATCTGCCTATTTCCTCCTGTATAATGGGTCAAGTATATCTCTGAAGGCATCTCCAAGAAGATTCCACCCGAGAACATAAAGCGTTATGAATAGTCCTGGAATAATGTATGTCCACCAGTACGCAAATCCGGAGCTAATCCAATCCATTGACTGGTAAATTAGTTGTCCCCAATCTGAATATCCCAAAGGCACGCCCAATCCTAAGAAGCTTAATGCTGCTGCCGTCAAAACCATTGTTCCAAAGTCAAGGGAAGCCACTACTATTATTGGATAAATGGAATTTGGAACTATGTGTTTTATTAATATTCTAATGTCTGAGGCGCCTGAAGCCCTAGCGGCTTCAATGTAGTCTTCCGTTTTCAATCTCAATACTTCACCTCTAATTAGTCTTGTGTATCCTGGCCAACCAACTAATATTATTGCTAAAACTGCAGCGTCTAGTCTGCTCGTTCCTGTGAATATAATAGGCAGTCTAACGGTAGAAAATGCAACAACCAAAGCCATTATGAGGATTAGGCTTGGGAAGGACATTATAATGTCTGTGAAACGCATTAGTATCTCGTCTAGTATTCCGCCGTAGTATCCTGCGATTAATCCTATGGCCAGACCTACCGCTAATATTGGTGTAAGGATAACTATGCCCAGTCTGAAGGCATGTACTGTTCCCCATATGCAGCCGTAGTACAGGTCTGTTTGCCATGATGTTGTTCCGAATGGATGTTCTGGGCTGGGTGGTTTTGGTTCACGCGTGTAGGTTGGGCTTGGTGGAATTAGAAACGGATCATACATCTTCGGTGGAGCTAAAGTTCGTGTAAGAGCAAGAATAGCAATTGCTGTGAAGGTAGCTATAAGTGCAAGTCCAATTAGTGATAATGTGCTTGACTTTATTTTGCTCAAGGTGAATTTTAGTTCTTTTATTCTTGGCTGCATACCTTTTTTGAATTCTGCAAATCTTGAACTCATATCACATTCACCCTAATCTTATTCTTGGGTCGATATACGCGTATAAAACGTCCACTATGAGGTTTGCGATGACAAAAATTATAGCGGAAAACATTGCGTAGGCTACTACAACGGCTACATCGAAATGTGCAGCGGCATTGGCTGCATAGTTTCCTACGCCTGGAAAATTGAACACGGTTTCTGTGATTATAAGTCCGGTTAACATGCCGCCTACTATTAGACCAGAAAGGGTTATAACTGGAATTAAGGCATTTCTTCTCGCATGTTTGTAGATGACCTCTTTTCTGGACAGACCTTTCGCTCTTGCAGCAACAATGTATGTTTTGCTGAGTGATTCAAGCATACTGGACCTCATTACCCTAACCAAAACGGCGGATTGGATGAATATCATGACTATTATAGGGAGAATTAGATGAGACAGCGCATCAACAAATAATGCTAAATTTCCGTTTAGAAGGGAGTCGATTGTCATTAAACCAGTATATTGATGGAATTTTCCAGTTTGCATGGCTGAGATTAATAGGCCCATATTGGTTATTCTACCAACGGATGTCCATTTCAACTGTGCCACGAATATTGCGATTAGAATTATCCCGAAAAAGAATGATGGAAGCGATGTTCCTAGAATTGACAGAACCCTTGAAATGTGGTCTGGCATTTTGTCACGGTTAACGGCTGCCGTTATTCCAAGCCATATTCCAAAAAAAATTATTAGTGGAGCACAATAAATTACTAGCTCTATCGTTGCAGGAAATCTGTCTAGAAGCCCTTGCAACACAGGTTTTTGGTAGTATGCTGAATATCCGAAATTACCATGTAGCACCTCGTTCAACCATAGAGTAAATTGTTCCCAAACGGGTTTGTCTAATCCGTATCGCGTTATTATGTCTTGGATATTTTGCATCTGCCTTGGATTTCTAATATATATTACTGCTCTATTTTCAAGTGGTATTATTTGTAACACGGCAAAAATGAGTACTGCAACGCCGAAAACTACGGGTATTAACAATATTAAACGTCTAATTATATACTCTTTAAGGCCCATCTAATCTCCTTTAAGAAGGAGAAGGTTAGACCTAATTTATAACTTTGCCGCCAAAGTCGTGAACTAATTGTGTTTCAACTGGAAAATAGAAATCTTTCAGAAACTTTGACAAACAAAAAAAGAGAGTGAATAAATTTTGGTGCGTTTTTATGGTTTGTTTGTGTCTAGGAAGTGGGCGCATGCGAAGCCAATGTCTCTCATGTTTACTATTCTGTCGCCGTAAACATCGCATCCAGCTGGGCCATATACTCCTGGAGCCCATGCAGGATCATATTGCGGTGACCTGGTTGGGTCTGGAGCCCTAGCACCGAAGTGAGCTGTGATCCAGCCTATGTCTCTCATGTTGCATGTGCCATCTGGAACACCTATTGTTAAGCCCGTCACGTCAGCCCAGCATGCGTCTTCCTTGTAAATGTTATAGAAGTATCCTGATGGGTAGAGGCCATTGTAGTACCAGCCTTTAACCCAATACTTGCACCATCTGCGTCCGAGGGGTTCCGCAACTGGTAGGCTTGGACAATCTGCAAGGTAAATGTCCTCTAAATCATTGTACAATTTTGCCCTGGCAGGACCGTCCGGTGTTTTAATAGCAAGGGCGATGAGTTGGTCTTTGGTTAGTCCTGTGCGCGGACCAAGAGTATTCCATCCGTTGATATCCATATATCGTTGCCATGGAGCGAAGCAGACGTAGCTATGCATGTAGGCGCCCATCCAGTTGTCTGCGTCTGTATAGTCAGACAGCCAACCGATTGCCCACACCGGCATTAGACGACCATAAGCGCTAGTTAGATATGTTGGCCAGTCTACTTCTGTAACGGTTATACTGAAGGGTGGTTTCCCTGATCTCTGAGTGTCGCCGCTCATGTTCAAGAAGAAGTCTCTTATCATGTTGCATGCGATTTTTCTCTGGTCGTTTCCAGTATTGTAGGTTATTGTGAAAGTGAAACCCCAATTCCAAACGCTGTCGACTGTTCCCGTTGTACCGCCGGTTGCGTTCATGAATGTAGTTTGTAGCATTTGCTTAACCTTGTGATAGTCAATGTTGAACGTGAATTTGGTTAGATCTGTTTGCTTACTGTAGTAGTCTGGTGTTAGACCGGAAATGAGTGGATCCTCTCTTAATGAAGCCTCACCAAAATATGCCGTTTCGATGTATTTAGTGCGGTTGAAAGCGTAGCTGAAAGCATATCTAATATTAGTGTAGTTAAAGAAGTTTAATGGAATACCAGTAGGTAACTTTTTGTCTCCAGCGTAAGTGGTGCCGGATTTTAATAGCATAGTGTAGTGTGTGGCGTCCAGTGCCAAGCCTGGATAGATGTTCTTTATGGTCTTTATCTCCGGGTACAATGTAGTCATATACATTTTGTCCTTGGTGTCTAGAAGGTCCATCATGTAAGCTCTTGGCACAGCGCACGTGTCGAGCTGGCCGGCTATGAAGGCGGACTTTCTAGTTGACCAGAGGTCAATATATTCTATGTCAATGCGGTCAAGGTAGGATTTCCTGCCTGGTGCAGGCCAACCATTCCAGTATCCTGGGTTTCTTTCCAGAATCACAATTTTGTTCACGTCGTCAACTGTTGCTACGTGATAAGGACCTGTACCTACATATTTCCAGTTGGTCTCGTAATAGTTAGTAGTGTCGATCCAGTGCCACTTGTTCCACCAATCTGGCCATCCCGTTGCATTAAGTGTGAAGAGGTCACCATCAAACTCGCCGTGAGCAGCTGAAAACTCCTTGTCCATTATGGAAGACCATGTCTGAGCAATAATCTGTTTGAAAGCAATATCTGGAAAGTCTATACCCGTGTAAATTCTGAAGATTGGCGGATCTCTGCTGACTATTTCGAAGGTATCATTTATCAAATGTGATAGACATATTACGTCCGCTGCGAATCCTGTATCCCAGAACGCGCTGCTTTTCTGGTCTAAGGCATACGTATATTCCATCCATGAGACACCACTACTTGGAGCATCTATAACCAAGACCCTTTCAAAGGTGTATTTAGCATCATCAATGGTGAAGTTGCCTACCCAAGCGCCATCTGGACTCTGGAAGAACTTTATTGGCCCACCACCAATTGCCTCTGTCCTAAGGTAAAAGTCATAGTAGAAGCGATGCAGATGCAACGTCACAGTGGAGCCAACAACTGATATGCCTTTAACATGCCATGTTTCACATGTAATTATCTCATGAGTGATAGCATCTTTCACCTCAATGTAGAGAACATCGCATGGACTTAGCCCTGGCACTGTTTGGTTGTTGTCAGACCAACCGCAAATGTGAAATTCCTTTCCAGCCGATGGTGGAACAGTCTGCAAAAATGTGCAGACAGGATCACTCAGGTCAAGCACTGTTACGTTAATGAAGTCCGTCTGGTTTTCAACACGAGTTGGAACGTTTAGAGATAGGCTTGGCGAAAACTTCCAGTACTGCTCATCCACATCCCACGTACCAAAAGTGTTAGTTACAGGCTCTCCCATAGCAATCAAAGTGTCATAACTGTTGAATATTAGCTCACCGCTTCCAGTATCATAAGCCACAGCAGGATCAGCATCTTTTGGACCCCAACCAATCGTCCCTTCATAGAGAGTTGTAGTGTCAACTGGTGGTTGAACCGGACCAGTAGCCATAGCCATAGGTGCACATATAGAAATCAGCATTAGAACCAATGTGAATAGCACTATTAAACTAAGTTTTTTCATATTTTTCTCTCCTTTCCCTAATTTATCAGCAACATAAAAATACTCGTGGCTGGTATATAAGCTTGATGGAAGAAAGTTTCAGTATAACCCTCTATAGTTTTAACATAAAACAAAATGACTTTCAAAGGCATAAACGAGAGTTTTATATAACACGACTCTTATAATTCTTTTAAGGGAGAGGGCGTGGGGAGCAATGGCAAATTTATGGATTGAATTTACATGCCCCGAACATGGGTTAGAACGCTTCAAAATAAAAATAATAAAAAAATACAACGTCACCCCAACGCTAATTGAACCAAAATTCAGAACAAGACCAAAACACGAACTCAGCGGCATAATAATCGGAAGAAATGTAAGATACAACGACATAAGAGATTATCTGGTACACTACTATCACGAAACAGGACTAATAGAAAGAGTCCTAAGCATAAGACTCCAAATCTAAACAAAATTTTACAAACATCTAAAAAATCCAATAGGCTAAGTTAAAATTTTAAACTATTATAGACCCTCAACACAATTCCAATGATCAACAACGCTAAACCTAAAAACATAAAAATGCCGCTAACCCAGAGATATGGACGCTCCGAATAAAAAACAGGTGCAAAAACAAACCTTTGCGTATGGCCAATAATAAAAATGTCCCAATCAACTATTGCCGTACTTAAAAACTCTAGAACAACAAAGGAAAAAGCAAGACATACAATAGAAGCACAAAACAATATAATGCTAACGCCATTCAGCGAACGAAATTTCACAGAAAAAACTCCAAGCTGAAAAAAAAGACCGAAAACAACACACACTATTCCGAAAAAAACACTTGCAGCGGACATAATTGAACCGAACAGGTTAAACGACAACACACCAACAAGCAACAATATTATACCAATCAAAAACATAAGCTTGCCTAAATATTCCTCAACGTAATACACAACATCCAACAAATCATTAATCATATACTCCACATATTATTTCAAAGTAAGACCAAATATAAATTATTAACTGAACAGTAAAAAACAAAAATTTAATATTCCGCCGAATTAGCTAACCGTAGCAAAACATTTTCAACATATTGCCAAAATTCCCTTTTCAACTCAACCCAATCTTCTCCTATTTTCAAACGCCGCAGAAAAATTCCTCCACCTCCAAAAAGTGATGCAGTAAAAGGACCAAGCAAAAAACCCTTCCTCTTTTTTCCTTCACAAAAGTCTAGGGACACAACAAAATCGTTAGGATGACCTACAACTGCAACGATTACATACCCATCCAGTTCAAAAAGAGGAGAATTCTCAGCCAGAACCTGATAACCATTTGAAGATTTCCCTTTTTTCATATCAAACTCTCTTTCTTCAAAAAAATTACCAATACATGATGTGAGCAACTCTAAATCAACATTTTTGTCGCTCCAACCCCTTTGCATTCTAAACACACACATACAAAAACAAGAAATATGATTTAAGGTTAACGGCTTTGCTGAAAGCGAACAGCTGGAAAATTGACAGGCTTAATCTTCATAGAACAAACAAACCTAAAAGAGGAAATCAAGTAAAGAAAAGAAAAAACCAAGGCTGTTCGAAAAAGTGAAATGAATAAAGAAATTCTCATTACCATATGACGGAGCAAAAACAAAAAAGGAGGGAATGTTAGCAATGTCTCATAAAGTTTGCGCAAGCAAGTCCTATGTCGCGCATGTCTATTCTGCCATTTTGATCGAAGTCTACGTCGAAGTTCCATCCCAAAAAACCTGTCTGTGACCCAAAAGCAAGGCACACTATGTGAACGTCTCGCATGTTGACTACGCCATCGCCGTTAACGTCGCCCATAACCCTAACTTTAACCTGTCCATCGATTAACACATTGTTGGCCATGTTGCTTTCGCCTAGAACATTGCTTGCAAAAGCCTTTATTGTGTAGTTTTGTCCGCATGGAACGTTCGTCGTGTTCCAAGCAAAGCTCAACGTTAATGTTGCATTCGGCTCTAGGTCTTGAACGTTTTGCGTCGATATCACAGTGTTGTCATAATACAATGTTGCGGTGAACGTTTCAGTTGCGTTTCCAAGGTTAGCAACGGTCACATTTATGCCTACGATCCACCCTTGATAAACAATGTTCGATGAAACCGTAACTTCGGTAACAGCGACGTCGTGAATCATTCCGGGCGTCACGAACGGCTCGAAAACCATTGTGCTGATATAGTTAAGGCTAGTCAAGTCTTCCGCTAGGATATCTCCAGCGCCGTTTGAGAGGCCTATAGTTGCTGATACTAGTCCATTGCTATATTCATAGTTAAACTGAATCACACCATCTGATCGTAATATAACTTCGAAGTTAGCAACAATGCTCCTATCATAACAGGCAATGACATACCATCGGATGCCCACATGAGTTAAATTCTGCCAAATGTAGATATCATATTGGTAGGGGTATGTTACCCAGTCATCCCATGCTGGAGCTATTGCCAACTTGCTAGCTAATCCATGGATGCTGTTGATACTGCTGGCGTCTGGACCAGTGAAAGTTATCAGACCATTGCTTGAAACATAGATTGTTCTGTAGTAAATGCCATAGAATGGGAAGTCAAAGGGTAGAGTATACTGCCAGCTATATTCGTTTGCATGCCAGCCCATGGGATCTCCATCGCCAATCCAATCGTGTGGGAGATAGAGACGCGTATAGAAGAAAACGTTAACTTTTTTTGTTATAACATTGTTTGCTACGTATTCCTCTCCTGGCACTGGTGGGGCGTAAGCTGTGAAATTGTAGCTTCCCATCCTCGTTGGGATCCAGACGCAATTGATGGTGTAGGACTCACCTACCCGCAGTTCCGGAATCGCTGCAGAGCTAACTACAGTACCGTTAACTAGTAAATACAGTTCTACATCAGTTTCGTTGTTTAATCCTCCGTTCCGAACAGTTGCGTTTAGCACTGTAGAAATCCTCAATTCAAGAAAAGTCGGAACAACTAAAGAGACTGCGAGGTCATGCTCGTATTTTATGTAGAGCAGGCTGTTTTCAAGTATTCGGCTATACTGCCGCTTGTATGCCCATTCGAGTGTTTGAGAAGAAGCCACTATGAATCCGGCGCCATAGCTAAACTCAAGATAAACTGGCTGTCGTGTGGAGTCTTCGATAATTACGATATGAGAGTCTGCTGGATACATGTAGAAGTATCCATGTACTGAAGCGCTCCAGTAGTCGAGTTCAGCGTCGCTGATTGGATTCGGTGTTGTCACCACTGGGTGAGTATAGTCGACGATAGTTACGTAGTCTGAGTAATAGTTAGCAAACTCTAATCCTCCAGGGAGGGGACCGATCCAGCCGCCGCCGTGCCAGCCCCAGTCAGCTGCATGAATCTCCAATAAACCGCCATTGCGTACGTAATCCTCAAACCACCATCTATATGCGTCCATGGCGTTGTAGAAGGCTTGATCTTGATCTGAAGCAATGACTACTTTTGCAAACATACTTAAATCAACTCTGCCAAAATCGCTTGAACTGAACACAACATAGGGAATGCCGTAGAGATTAAGTGCTTCTTCATTTGATGGATAATCCCACGGAATCACATTCTCAAATAGAGCCACAACAAGAGCAGAGACAATAACTCTTGCCGATTTCATGTTGTTTTGTATGTTGTTCTCGCCGGGTACGGGCAATGCATACACTGTCACGTTATATATGCCCTCAACTGTGGGAGTCAATAGATAGCTGAGTGTATAGGACTCTCCTGTCAATAACTCGTGGATCGTAGTAGACTGAACCACGGTACCATTAACTAAAATTTGTAGCTCTACATCAGTCTCGTTGCTCAATCCCTTATTAGAAACCGTTGCGTTCAGAAATGCAGACTGGCTGGGCTTGATTGATATTGGAGCTTCTATGTTTACAGCTATATCATGTTCGGCAGGCGTGCTCACGTAGATGATGGCGTTTTCCCACAGTTCAACTGCGTCAAGCTTTCTGTCACCGTTTTGATCGTAACGAAACTCGTCCAATATGAAACTGAAGAGCACTGTAGGATAGATGTTTCCCACCACGATAGCTGCATAGCCCTCTGTAGATGATGTCGTGAAGCCTGCAATTGATGTGCCAGTGGTAGCTGCTACATGGTCTCCGTCATCATAGTATCCTTCTATATATGAGGTGAGGTCACCTACGGTGTTTGGAGATGTGAATATTAGATGCGAAGGTGTCCATCGATATACTGGTTCCGGCGAACCCATGTCTGAAACCCAATGAACTCCAAGAGTATCCCATAGAGTCGTAGGCTCTGAATGAGAACCATCAATGTCAAAGGTGCTTAGAACAAGGAGCCCCCCATTACGCACATATTCCTCGAGCTCTGTCCAGTAATACCCCATTGCATAGTAGTTGCAGTGGTCAACTACGACTAGATCCCAAGGCTGACTTAGCAATGCTGCGCCAAATCCCGAAGGATCATCAGAATAATGGGTGTAGGTAATTCCTAGGTTATCCAAGGCAAGGATAACGTACCTTGAAGAAGGTGCAATCGCATAGTCGTCCGTGTAGACAAGAACCTTCTTTACGGTGATCAATAATACCATGATCTTTTTTTCAGCGATGTTGTTTTCTGTAAACTCTTCTCCAGATATGGGCGGCGTGTAAGCTGTGACGTTATACACGCCCTGAACGGTTGAAGCCCACAAATGCCGGAGTGTGTAGGAAGACTCAACCAATAACTCCGTTATAGTCACAGAGTCGACTAATGCACCATCAATAAATAGTTGTAGCTGAACACCCGTTTCGTTACTTCGTCCTCTGTTAAAGACAGTAGCGTTTAGTAGCGTGGGCTCACCGGGGTTAAGGCGTTTTGGAGCCTCTAAAGATACTGCAAGTTCATGTTGTGGCTTTTGATATCGTGACCATGTTATGGCGTTGTAGAGTAGCTGTAAGTGATGGTGGTAATATGGTGGTATGACTTCAAGCCATGGAGAAATGTACACCAGGCCTCGGTACACAACTACTGCGCTTTCCTCGTAGTGTCCAAGTGCAAGATATTTGCCTCCTACCAATTCGTTTGAGTCCCAACGCCCATCGTAAGGAAGTGCGGTTCCAACTTGTCGGAAAACCAACGGGTTTGGAACATTTGCGAAGATGGGATGGGTTGTGTTCAATAGATGCAGGAGGTCTGTTCCCGTTCCACTCCACATGGTTGTTTCGTTTAGTCCAAACAGCGGAGCCAGCTTATTGTTGTTTGGAACCATGTAGTAAAGCGTTCCGGCCGTGGCTATTAGCCCGTGCCCTTCATGAACATATTGCGTTATTGCTTCAATTTCAGAGTCTGTAAACTGCCAACCTGCATATGGATCGGATGCACATGAAATAATCAAAACATCTGCTTCAGTGGCGACTATGTCCTCGTAAGTGATGCCCTCTTTGTTTAAAGTTGTATAGTCAATGTAGACCATTGTGTCGCCAAACAGATACCATTCATTAGTCAGCACCTGCCAATTGGTGATGATGTCGCCATACACGTTGCCAGCAGAATGCAACACGACAGCTTTCACTGGAAATCCAACATAAATGTACTTCCAAAAAACATTATTCTCTATGCTTGTTTCTCCGGGGACTGGCAACACGTAAAGAGTAACATTGTATAGTCCCTTAACTGTTGGATTCCACGCTAGACTGATCGTTGTTGAGTTACCACTGGCTAGAAAGTCTATAACTGTAGAGGCTACTGTCATGTCGTTTGCCAAAAGTTGAACTGCCACATTGGTTTCGTTGCTTTCTCCAAAGTTAAGTATAGTTGCGTTTATGATCCCTATAGCTCCAGGTTCTACGTAGGGCGGGGTTTCCCATTCCCAAGCTATCAGTTCATGGGCTAGAGGAGTTTGCTCAACAGCCTTTCTGGCATTTACTCTTCCATACCCGTAATATACGTCGAAGCCTTCGTCGCCTAAATCGTCAGCAGCGTATCGCAGCCAAAGCCTTACCCAGTCTCTAGTCTTGTCGGGATATAGGCTCCATACAAGGGCGGCCACGCCTGAAACGTGCGGAGTAGCCATTGAAGTGCCACTCCAAGATTCATAGCCCCAAGGAACAGTTGAATATATGTCAACTCCTGGTGCCGCCAGTTCAATCCAGTCACCCCAGTTTGAAAACCAAGCTTTATTATCAGATTGATCTGTAGCCACTACCGCTACCACCTCGTCATAGCCTGCAGGATAGAATTTCATATTTGTATTGTCATTTCCCGCGGCGGCAATCACAAGAACACCTGCATCATAAGCATACTTAACAGCCTCATGCACTAGTTCGCTTTCGCCATACCCGCCTAAACTCATACTAATTATGTCAGCTCCACAGTCCGCGGCGTTTATAATTCCATTAGCAACCCAGTCCCAGTATCCATAACCACCACTATCTAAAACTTTTTCAGCCATAACCCGAACCTGCGCCAGCCCAGCCATGCCGACACCGTTGTTAAGCGTAGCAGCAATTATGCCAGCGCAGTGGGTTCCATGCCCATGGTCATCCATTGGATCTGCGTCCATGTGAACCCAATCGTATCCCAACTGTACATAATTTGCCGCAAGGTCAGAGTGAGTGTAGTAAATGCCTGTGTCAACAACAGCCACCAAAACCGAGTGCTCGCCTACCGTTGTGTTCCATGCGTAATCTGCCTCTATTTTCTGTGGTCCCCACTGCAAGCTCCAATATGGATCGTTTGGAACAAGTTGGGCTTGAACCTTCATGTTGGGTTCTATATAATTCGCCAACCCCTCAACATTTACCTCTTCTACGAAAGCTGTCACTGACGCCAAAAGAAGCTCAACAACTGCTGCCCTAACCTCGCCTCTAATTGAAACTGTGTTGACAATTTTGGCTCGGTGCTTAGCCGCCATTTTCTCCAGTTCAATTAGGCTAGTAGGATTCTCACCGTTGACTCCAACTATTAGTCTTGTCTTGTTGCCGTCTATGTAGGCGAATTGGCTCCATTCGCTTGTGTCATTGAAGTTCCATCTATCTCCACCGTATCGTGAAGTCTGACTAGAGCCCTCTAAAGTTTCGTTTTGCTTTGCATCTTTATTTGGTATTGTTTCGCTAATTTTTTCCATAAAATCATTACCGAGGACGTTATTTTCGCCGCTTTGTGCAAATGATGATCTCACGATAAATGCCACGTTTAATGTGCTTGTAAGAATTAATGTTAAAAGCAGAAAGCTAATCATTTTCTTTTTCATTTTCCTTTCTCCTATAAATATAAGGTAGTATAATTGTGTCTAATAAAGACTGCATTTTCAAGAAACCAAAAGAGAAGAAACCGTCGAAAAGCGCACGCTAACTTTTAACTCTCACTAATTTTCTTCAGTTGATTGTGGTACATTTCAACTAATTCCGCTGATGTTGTCGCATCTTCTGCCGCTTTGTCAAGTCTATAATTTCCTGTGAAGCGTGGAAACCTAATTGCCAATCCGCTTCCCTTTCGGATGGCATTAATAGCGCATGTGTGAATTGGACTTAATGTTATTTCAGCTCCTAAAATTTCAAGCACCACAACTGGCTCAAACCAGACGTCAGTTTCAAGCATTGAATTAACCCTCGGATGCCTATGCGAAATAACATGTTTCTGCATCATTTTAGGTAATTTCGCTAAGTCTTCATCAGTAAAACCTGTCCCGCATTTTGTTACCGTTTCAAAAATGTCTGCGTCAGGGTTATATGCAGCTAAAAGTAACGCTCCGTAGGTTCCTGCACGTTTACCTCTACCGTGGAAGGCTCCGACTACAACTAAATCAACAGTGTCTGTCATCTCGCTTTTATAATCTCGCTTGTATTTTATCCAAAGCCAGCCCCTAGCTCCAGCTTGATAGATGGAGTCTTCTGCCATAGATTTACAGACTAGACCTTCGCAGCCGTTTTCTATGGCTTCC
>Ga0315282_10003952_pt1 | contig 26235 bp, 27 predicted proteins | sample YL17G07_20_MG_FD_203693 | JGI IMG/M metagenome (GOLD analysis project Ga0315282, IMG submission 203693) | Sediment microbial communities from Yellowstone Lake, YNP, Wyoming, USA - YL17G07_20 | ecosystem: Environmental > Aquatic > Freshwater > Lake > Sediment | place: USA: Wyoming | collected... | reverse complement strand
CGCCCAGGTCCGGACCGCCTTCGCCGACGCCGTCGCCTGGCTCCGCGAGCTCGCCGGACCAGAGGTGGCCGGGTGGCAGTGGGGCTCGCTCCACCGGGTGACCTTCGCCCACCCGCTCGGGCACGCCGGGGCGCTGGCCGACCTTCTGAGCATCGGCCCCCATCCCACCTCCGGCGGGCCCACGGTCAGGGCGGCCGGCTACGAGGGCGCGGGCGAGTGCCCCTTCGCCGTCGTCGGCGGCTCGACGTACCGGCTCCTGGCCGACCTCTCCGCGCCCGACCTCGCCTGGAGCACGACCACGGCCGGCCAGTCGGCGCATCCCGCCAGCCCGCACTACCGCGACCAGACGGCGCTCTGGCTCTCGGACCCCCGCCACCCACTCTGGATGGGCGAGGCGGACGTGCTCGCCAACCTGGAGGGGGTCACGCGCCTGATCCCACCCGACGGCTGAAGGCGGGATTCGGAGGCGGCCTGACCCCAACCGTCCATCCCGTCCATCCCGTTCATCCCATCCATCCTGTGCATCCCGCTCGCGTCACATCCTCAGCCACGGCGCAGAGGCCGCGAACAACTCGTCGGTCATCTGCCGGATTTCCTTGAGAGAGCAGACCGCCGCGGTCAGCGGATCGAGCTGGACGGCCTGATAGGCCGCCTCGCGGTTCCCCTCCAGCGCCGCCTTCACCGCTAGCTCCTGGACGTTCACGTTCGTCCGGTTGAGCCCGGCCAGTTGCGGCGGCAGGTCGCCGACGTAGCACGGCCGGATGCCGGTCGCGTCGACCAGGCAGGGCACCTCGACGGTGCAGCCCACCGGCAGGTTGGCGATCAGACCGGTGTTGCGCACGTTGCCGTTGATTCGGAAGGGCGTGTTCGTCACCTCCGAGTGGACGACGTAGGAGCAGTACTCGTGCGTCCGGTTGAACTCGATGGGCTCCTCGCCGCTCGCCTGTCGGCGCATCTGGTCGAAGTAGGTCGTCCGGCGCTCCTCCCAGGCCGAGGCGTCGCGGCTCCGGGCCGAGGGCGGCGCGAACTCCTCGACGAGCTCCGGCCGCTTCCGGAAGTAGGGCACGTACTCAGACATGTGCCGGGTCGATTCGGTGACGAAGTAGCCGAAGTGGCGCATGATCTCGAAGCGGACCTTGTCCTGGGCGTAGGTCTCCGGGTCCTCCATCGCCCTCCGGAGGAGGGGGTAGGCATCCTGGTGCTTCCAGTCGAACCTCAGGAACCAGGCCTGGTGGTTGATCCCCGCCACCCAGTAGGAGACCTCCTCGTAGGGGACGCCGGCGTACTTCGCCAGGCGCATGGACGTGCCCTGGACCGAGTGGCAGAAGCCGACGGAGCGAACCCTCGTCGCCTGGTTGATGGCCCAGCAAACCATCGCCATCGGGTTGCTGTAGTTGATGAGGAGGGCGCCGGGGCACAGCTCCTCGACGTCCTTGCAGATGTCGAGGATGACCGGGATCGTCCGCAGCGCGCGGAACACGCCGCCTGGCCCGAGGGTGTCGGCGACGGACTGGTCGACCCCGTACCTCAAGGGTATCTCGAAGTCCGGCCGGACGGCCTCCCAGCCGCCGATCTGGATCATCACGACGACGTAGTCTGCCCCGTCGAGCGCCTCCCGGCGGTCCAGCGTCGCCTCGATCCGGGCTGGCAGCCGCTCCTGCGCGACCAGCCGGTCCGCCAGCGCCTTGATCAGCTCTAGCTTCTCGGCGTCAATGTCCATCAAAGTGATGGTGCTGTCCTGAAGCTCCGGCCACGACAGGATGTCCGTCGTCAGACGCTTGGCGAAGACCACGCTGCCGGCGCCGATCATCGCGACCTTTGGCATTGCCGTGCCCTCCCTCCGAACTCTGTGGATTGCGAAGTCGTGGGTCCGTTGCCGACGGCTCGCCACGTTCGGTAGCCCAGTATAGCACCTCACGCCCGGTCGTGGTCCTCTGGCACGTGCCTTGCGGCATCGTCGCCGAGAGTGCTGCCCAGCCCACGGGGAGTGGCAGATGGGGCTGCAAGTCTACAGCGGCACGGCCAACCCAGCGCTGGCTGCGGAGATCGCCGCGCGCCTGGGCGTGCCCCTGGGCAGGCGCATCCTCGGCCGGTTCGCCGACGGCGAGACGCACGTCCAGATCCAGGAAAGCGTCCGGGGCGAGGACGTCTACGTCGTCCAGTCCACCTGCCCGCCGGTCAACGAGCACCTGATGGACCTGCTCATCATGATCGACGCCTTCCGTCGGGCGGCGGCAGGTCGGATCAACGCCGTCATCCCCTACTTCGGATACTCGCGCCAGGAGAAGAAGAGCACGGGCCGCGAGCCGATCACGGCCCGGCTCGTCGCCGACCTGCTGACCACGGCCGGCGCCAACCGAGTCGTCTCCATCGACCTGCACACGCCGGCGATCCAGGGCTTCTTCGACATCTGGATGGACCACCTGACGGCGGTGCCTCTGCTGTCTGCCTACCTGGCGGCCCGGCCTGGGCCGAACACCGTCGTCGTCGCGCCGGACGTCGGCCGGGCGAAGATGGCCGACCGCTACGCCCAGGCCCTCCACGTGCCTCTGGTCGTGATGCACAAGCGCCGGCCCCGGCCGGACGTCGCCGTGGTGAAGGCCGTCGTCGGCGACGTCCGGGACACCTCGCCCATCGTGATCGACGACATGATCGCGACGGGCGGCACCGTCGAGGAGTGCGTCGAGGCGCTCGTCGCGGAGGGCGCGCGGCCCGACGTCCGGGTCGCCATCGTGCATCCGCTCCTGGTCGACGGCGCCGTCGAGCGCCTGAGGCACCCGGCCATCGGCGAGGTGGTCGTCACGGACACCGTCCCCGTGCCGCCGGAGAAGCGGCTGGCTAACCTGACGGTGCTCACCGTCGCCGACCTGCTGGCCGAGACGATCCGCCGGCTGCACGAGAACCGATCGATCAGCGAGCTGTTCGCGCCGGTGGCGCCGGCCTACCCGGTGTGAGCGTCGCCGGGTAGCGTACGGAGTATTGCGGAAACGGGAACGCGGGCGCGGCATACCCGGTAGGGGGATACGCTCCCATGTCACCCTACATTCGCCGCGCCCGCAGTCCCCAGGGGGTCGCCTGGCCTCCGGTGTTTCCGCAATCGGGCGTGCACTGCCCGTCGCCAGGTCTGCCGGCGCCGAGCAGTCTTGCCCCGTGCGCGGCGATATGCTATCATACCCTCAGTTGATTAAGCTACTGCTTAATCGTGGAATCCATCACGACGAGCAGGTGATTGCGCTGGTCGAGCGGACGAGGTTCGTGGGCGGCGGCGAGCTGGAGCCCGGACAGGCATCCGACGAGGTCTGCGGCATCCCCGGCGCCGACCCGGGTCGGGTCCGGCTCGGGCGCGAGTGCCTGCTGCCCGACGACACCTACGCCCGCCTGGCCGAGACCTTCCGCATCCTGGCCGATTCCAGCCGGGCGAAGATCGTCCACAGCCTGCTGCGGCAGGAGCTGTGCACCTGCGATCTGGCGGCCATCACCGGCCTCTCCGAGCCGGCTGTCTCGCAGCACCTGCGGCTGCTCCGAGCGCTCCGGCTCGTCAAGACCCGCCGCGAGGGCAAGAAGGTGTTCTACTCACTCGACGACGCCCACGTCCGCGTCCTGCTGAGCGTGTCCCTCCGGCACCTGACCCACGAGGCCGGCGACCCCCTGGCCCGCGATCGGGCCCCGCGGCCTGACTCTGACGAGAGGGGTGCGGTCGGAAGTTGAGGACTGTAGAGATCGCTCTGACCCTGCCCGACGACGGCGAGTGCGAGCGCTGCCTGGACCGACTCCGCGAGTCGGTTGCCCTCGTGCGCGGGGTCGACCAGGTGGAGGTCCACCCGGAGCGCCGCAGCCTCGTCATCGGCTACGATCCCGACCTTGCGCCGCTCAGCCGGCTCGCGGAGGTCGCGAAGGACCTCGGCGCGGGCATCGCGCGGCGCTATGCCCACGAGACCCTCACGATTGCCGATATGGACTGCGCCGACTGCGCGGCCAAGCTGGAGGCGGCCGTCGGCCGGCTGCCGGGAGTGCTCGCGGCCTCCGTCAGCTTCGCCGTGGGCACGCTCCGCCTGGAGTACGAGCCGGAGCGAGTGAGCCGGGCCGAGATCCTCGGTCGGATCCACGGGCTGGGCTACGGCGTGGTCGATGGTCAGACCGCGACGGCCTGGTCCACCTCGGAGTTCCGCCTCACCGGGCTCGACTGCGCCGACTGCGCCGCCTCCGTCGAGCGCAACCTGGCCGCCCTCGACGGCGTCGCCGAGGCGCGGGTCAACTTCGCCGCCGCGACCCTCGCCGTTCGCCACGCCCCGACGACGACGCCCGACCAGATAGTCCGGGTCGTCGAGGCAGGCGGCTATGGCGCAACGCCCCTGCGCGGGAGGGAGACCGTTCGGGAGCGCTCGTTCTGGATCCGGAACCGCCGGGCAGTCCTCACCGCCGCCTCGGGGCTGGCCCTCGTCCTCGGCTTCGCCTCCCGGGCGCTTGCCGCGCCTCTTCTCTACCCGCCGGTCGCCCTCTATCACATGTTCTTTGCCCTGGCGATGCTGCTCGGCGGCTTCCACGTCGCCCGAAGCGGCCTGTACGGCCTGCTGAAGAGCCGGACCCCGGACATGAACCTCCTGATGATCGCCGCGGCTCTCGGCGCCGCGGCCATCGGCGAGTGGTCCGAGGGCGCAACGGTCGTGTTCCTGTTCTCGCTCGGCACCACGCTGGAGGGCTACACGATGGATCGCGCCCGGAGCGCGATCCGGGCGCTGATGGCGCTCGCGCCGAACCAGGCCCGCGTCCGGCGCGGCGGCGCGGAGGCGACCGTCCCGGCCGAGGAGGTGAGTGTCGGCGAGGTCGTGGTGGCTCGCCCGGGCGAGAAGGTGCCCGTCGACGGCCAGGTGGTCGCCGGCAAGTCCGGGGTGAACCAGGCGCCGATCACCGGGGAGTCGGTGCCCGTCGAGAAGGCGGTGGGCGACGAGGTGTTCGCCGGCAGCATCGTCGAGCGAGGGTACCTGGAGGTCAAGGCGACGAAGCCCTACGCCTCGAACACCATCTCGCGCATCGTCCAGCTCGTCGAGGAGGCCCAGGCGCAGCGCGCGCCCTCGCAGCGCTTCGTCGACGCGTTCGCCCGCTGCTACACTCCCGCGGTCATGGCCGGGGCCGTCGGCGTCGCCGCGCTGCCCCCGCTCGCCTTCGGCCAGCCCTTCGACCCCTGGTTCTACCGCGCGCTCGTCCTGCTGGTCATCGCCTGCCCGTGCGCCCTCGTCATCTCGACGCCCGTCTCCATCGTGTCGGCCATCGCGCGGGCGGCGCGCCTGGGCGTGCTCGTCAAGGGTGGGGCCTATCTCGAGGAGGCCGGACGGCTCCGGGTGGTCGCCTTCGACAAGACGGGGACGCTCACGGTGGGTCGGCCCGAGGTGACCGACGTGGTCTCGCTGAACCACATCTCGCCCGAGGAGGTGCTGCACCTGGCGGCGGCCGTCGAGAGCCGGTCCGAGCACCCCCTGGCGGCGGCGATCCTGCGCCGGGCCGACGGCGACGCGCACGCCGGCAGGCTGGGAGACGCCGGGGCCCACGCCCACGAGGTAGCCGACTTCGAGGCGGTGACCGGAATGGGGGTCCGCGCGCGGATCGACGCCGGCGCCTACTACGTGGGCAGCTCCCGGCTCTTCCGGGAGCTAGGCATCCCCCTGGAGCGCGTCGAGGCGCAGATTAGGGCGCTGCAGGAGGAGGGCAAGACCGTCCTGCTCGTGGGCACCGACGAGGAGCCCGTCGGCCTGGTCGCGGTCGCCGACCAGCTCCGACCCGGGGCGCGGGCGGCCGTCGAGGCGATCCGCCGGGCCGGCGTCGAGCGGGTGGTGCTGCTGACCGGGGACCACGAGGAGACGGCCCGGACCATCGCCCGCGCCGTCGGCGCCGACGCCTACCGGGCCGGGCTGCTGCCCGAGGACAAGGTCGGCGCCATCCGCGAGCTGCGGGACCGCTACGGCAAGGTGGCCATGGTGGGCGACGGCGTGAACGACGCCCCGGCGCTGGCCGCGGCGAGCGTCGGCATCGCCATGGGCGCGGCGGGCACGGACGTCGCGCTCGAGGCGGCAGACGTCGCGCTGATGGCCGACGACCTCGCCAAGGTGGCCGTCGCCATCGGCCTCTCGCGCCGGGCGCTCGCGACGATTCGCCAGAACGTCGCCTTCTCGATCCTCGTCAAGGCCGCCTTCCTGGCGCTGACGATCCCGGGCCTGGTCACGCTCTGGCTGGCGATCTTCGCCGACGTGGGCACCTCGCTCCTGGTCACGCTCAACGGCATGCGCCTCCTCAGACAGGGGCAGCGCGGCCCGGCCGGAGCGGCCGGCGGGCCCGAGCGCGGCGGGGGCGAGAGGGAGCACGCCGAGGGCGCCGGCCAGCACCACGACGGCTGCCAGACCTGCCATTCCGCGTGATGCCAGCGCCGGCGTCGCCTTGTCACGCGGCACCACCGCTGCTATAATCCCGGCGGTGCCGCGAGCGGCGGAGTTGTGTATTGGCAATCGCTCCTGGCCGCTCGACGGCAGGGACGAGTCCCGGGCTGGGCGCGCGACCTGCGAGTCGCGTCGTGGCGACTCGCGTGGGGTGCAGAGACGAAGCCGATCTCTGTGGGGGCGACGTACGCGTCGCCCCCACGGTGTGACCGCGAGGTTGCTCTGCCCGTCCGCCAGGCGCCCTGCGCCAGCCCGAGGGCCACAGGCGGGCAGGACCGCGTGTCGGTATGGAGGGATGATGGAAGGACGGATGCGCAGCGACGAGGTCAAGCGAGGCGGCGACCGTGCCCCGCATCGCTCGCTGTTCTACGCGATGGGCTACACCCGCGAGGAGCTGGACCGGCCCCTCGTCGGGGTCTGCAACTCCCAGAATGAGATTGTCCCCGGCCACTATCACCTCGACCAGATCGCTCGGGCCGTCAAGGACGGCGTCCGGATGGCGGGCGGCACGCCGATCGAGTTCCCATCCATCGGCGTCGACGACGGCATCGCCATGGGCCACGTCGGGATGCACTACCCGCTGGCCACCCGCGAGCTCATCGCCGACTCGGTCGAGTCGATGGCGATGGCGCACCAGTTCGACGCGCTGGTCCTCATCACCAACTGCGACAAGATCAGCCCGGCGATGCTGATGGCGGCGGCCCGGGTGAACGTGCCGACCATCGTCGTCAGCGGCGGCCCGATGCTAGCCGGCCGCCACGACGGGCGAGACATCGACCTGTTCACCATCTTCGAAGCCGTCGGCAAGTCCATCGCCGGCACTATCTCGCTCGAGGACATGACCGACGTCGAGGAGCTAGCCTGCCCGACCTGCGGCTCCTGCGCCGGGATGTTCACCGCCAACACGATGAACTGCCTGACCGAGGTCCTGGGGATGGGGCTGCCCGGCAACGGGACCATCCCGGCGGTCAGCGGCCGGCGGATCCAGCTTGCCAAGCGCGCGGGCATGAGGATAATGGACCTGCTCGCCCGGAACGTCCGGCCGCTGGACATCATGACACGGGCCGCTTTCGAGAACGCCATAGCCGTGGACATGGCTATCGGCGGCTCGACCAACACCGTGCTTCACCTGCCCGCGATCGCTCACGAGGCCGGCCTCGAGCTCGAGCTCGAGGCCTTCGACCGCGCCTCCGAGCGGACGCCCTACCTGGTGACCCTCAGTCCGGCCGGCCCGCACCACATCGCCGACCTGGACGAGGTGGGCGGTATCCCGGCGGTGATGAAGCGCCTTTCCCAGCGCGGCCTGCTCGACCTGGACGCCCTGACCGTCACCGGCAAGACCGTCCGGGAGAACCTGGAGGGCGTCCTGATCCGCGACGACGAGATCATCCGCCCCTTCGACCGGGCGCATCGAGAGTCGGGCGGAATCAGCATCCTGCGGGGCAGCCTGGCCCCGGCGGGCTCGGTCGTGAAGTCGGCCGCGGTCGCGCCGGACGCGCAGCGGCGGGTGGGGCGCGCCCGGGTCTTCGACTCCGAGGAGACGGCGTTCGCCGCGATCAAGGGCCGGGAGATCAAGGCCGGCGACGTGGTGGTCATCCGCTACGAGGGCCCCAGGGGCGGACCGGGCATGCGGGAGATGCTGGTCCCGACGTCGGCGATCACCGGGATGGGCCTGGAGCGAGAGGTCGCCCTCATCACCGACGGCCGCTTCTCCGGCGCGAGCCGGGGCGCCGCCATCGGCCACGTCTCGCCCGAGGCGGACGAGGGCGGCCCCATCGCCATCGTGCGCGACGGCGACCTCGTCGAGATCGACATCCCCGGCAAGCGGCTCGACCTGTTGGTGCCGAAGGAGGAGGTCGACGCTCGGTTCCGCGAGTGGCGGCGGCCGGCGCCGAAAATCCAGAAGGGCTACCTCGCGCGTTACGCGGCGCTGGTGACCTCGGCAGCCACCGGGGCGGTGCTCCGGGTGCCGGAGTACCGGGCCGGGGAGCCTGGTGACGGGCGCCACGGGTCGGTGGACGGGCACCGGGCGGCAGGCGCGGGTATTGGCGAACGCCCGGACCCCACGCCGAGCGCAGGCTCAAGCTAGTGGCACGCCTGGCTCCCGAGCGGTAGACTGGCAGAGGGCAGGGCGGGGGCAAGGTCCATCCCCCGAGACCCGACACTCAGCATCTGGAGGTAGACAGTGCCGAGGATTAACAAGGCCGTCGAGCTGCTGGAGCAGGGGCAGCCAATCTACTACACGGGCCCGGGCGAGCGCAGCTTCGACGGCGGAGCTAAAGCCGCGCAGACTTGGGCCGATTACATTACGTATGACATGGAACACGCGCCCTTCGACGTCGGCCGGCTGGCCGAGTTCATGCGCGGGCTCGCGGCGGGTGGCCCGACGCGGAGCGGCCACCGCACTCCGGCAGTCATCGTGACTCTGCCGGCCACCGGGGCGAGCCCCGAGGAGATGCGGGCCAACGCCTGGCAGGTCAAGCAGGTGCTCGCCACCGGCGTCCACGGCATCCTCCTCTGCCACGCCGAGTCGCCGGAGGCCGTCAGGATCTTCGTCGAGGCCGCCCGCTACCCGTTCCACCGGATCGGCGTGGGCGAGGGGCTGGACGTCGGCCGGCGGGGCGGCGGCGGGCAGGGCTCGGCCGCCCAGATCTGGGGCATCTCGGCGGCAGAATACCTCGAGAGGGCCGACGTCTGGCCGCTGAACCCGAAGGGCGAGATCATGCTCGGGCTGAAGATCGAGAACGTCCGGGCGCTCGCGAACGCCGAGATCACCACGAAGGTGCCGGGGATCGCCTTCGCGGAGTGGGGCCCCGGCGACATGGGGATGTCGATGGGCTACCCGAGCCAGCACGACGAGCCGTATCCCCCGGAGATGGTGGCCGCACGCGCGAGGGTGCTGGCAGCCTGCAAGGCCGCCGGGCTGGCCTTCCTCAACACCGTCACGCCGGAGGACGTGATCGACAGGATCAAGGAGGGTGTGAAGATCGGCGCTGGCCCCCGGGGCGAGCAGGCGGCCGAGATTGGCCGAAAAGCTACCGGGCGGACGATGCCCTGGTGAACACCCTGTTGGCGTTGCTTTCCCGAAGCCATGGTGGTATACTAGGTGCTGGTGGCCATTGGTAATACATCCACGGATGTCAGGCGGCGGGTGAGATCGGGCAGGTCTGGCTGGTGAGATGAGGCAAGACTGGCGGCCCCTGGCGCTGGTGACCCAGCTGGGGCTGACCGTGGTCGTGTCGCTGGTGCTCAGTCTCCTGCTTGGCCTCTGGCTGGATAACCTGCTTGGTACCAAGCCCATCCTGACCCTGCTGTTCTCCCTGATCGGCGTCGCGGCCGGCACCGTGGGCGTATACCGTCTGGTCGCCCAGGCCATTGCCGAGGCGGCGGGCCAGGGGAGGCCCACCACCCGGCGGGGTTCGGGCGCGACGACGCCGGGCCCGCGGGCTGGCTCGACCCGGCGTCGTGGGGACGACGCGGCGTGGCACGGCCGGGACGACGACCGCGAGGTCGAGCCCGACGAGGACCGCGAGGCCTGACCGGACCGAAGGAGGACAGCCGGTGCCCCGGAACCGTGTTGCTTGGCGCACGCCTGCCATACTGACCGTCATACTAGCCCTCCTGGTCGGAGGGTTCTTCTTCCGTTACGAGATGCCTCGCGTGCAGATCCCGGCCGAGCCGGTGCTCCACGTCGCGGGGTTCGCCGTCACCAACACCATTCTGGCGACCTGGCTGGTCATTCTCGTCCTGGTCGGCTTCTTCCGACTGGCGACGCGCCGGATGCGGCTCGTCCCCGGCCCGCTTCAGAACCTGGCCGAGATGCTGATCGAGGCTTTCATTGGGCTGTGCGTTGGCATGGCCGGCGAGCGCAACGGTCGGCGGTTCTTCCCGCTCGTGACGACGATCTTCGTCTTCGTCCTCATCGCGAACTGGATGGGGCTCGCGCCCGGCTTCGGCTCCATCGGACTGGTCGAGCAAGGTGAGCACGGCGCCGAGTTCGTGCCATTGCTGCGCGGGGCGACGAGCGACCTGAACACGACGCTCGCGCTGGCACTGAGCTCGGTGGTCGCCATCCAGGTGTACGGCATGCGGACGCTGGGCGTGGGATCGTACCTCAGCCGCTTCTTCAACTTCAGGGGCGGCCCGGTCGGCATGTTCGTCGGGCTGCTCGAGCTGATCAGCGAGCTGGCGAAGGTGGTGTCGTTCAGCTTCCGGTTGTTCGGCAACATCTTCGCGGGCGAGGTGCTGCTGACCGTCATCGCGTTCCTGCTGCCGTTCGTCGCGGCCATCCCGTTCCTCGGGCTGGAGCTGTTCGTCGGCGTCGTGCAGGCCTTCATCTTCTCGATGCTGACTCTGGTCTTCCTCACCATGGCGACTATCGGTCACGGCGAGCACCACGAGGAGGCGGTCGAGCACGGCCGCTGACCTCAGTGGGCGCTGTGATGCATACGACAACCGGGTCGGGACGCGCCGCTCGACCCACAACACCGCCTGCCACCGAACGGCAGGGCCGAGAAAGCGGCGGGAGGAGAACCTCAGAATGACCGATACCGATGTGGGGATCAAGGCTCTAGCGACTGCGCTGGCTATCGCCGTCGGGGCGATTGGGCCGAGCATCGCCATCGGCATGCTGGTGACCAGCGCGATGCAAGCGCTCGGTCGCAACCCGGAGGCCGAGCCGGCGATCCGACTCAACATGATCCTGGGGCTGGCGTTCGCCGAGGCCATCGCCATCTACGCTCTGGTCGTTGCCCTTATCATCAAGTTTGTCTAGGCTCGGGGTGCGACGAACAGGATGGACAGGATAAGGGCGATGGACAGGATAGGCGACGGAGCAACAGGCCGAGATCGTGGCCCCGATCCTGTGCATCCCATCTATCCTGTCAATCCTGTGAATCGCGTGCCCCTCGGGTCGGTGGATAGGAGCGCTATTTGGAACAGCTAGGCATCAACCTCCCATCCCTGATCGCCCAGCTCGTCAACTTCGCGCTGCTGCTGCTGCTGCTCCGGGTGGTTGCCTACAAGCCCATCCTGCGGATGCTGGACGAGCGCGCCCTCCGGGTCCGCGAGAGCATGGAGCGGGTGGACGAGATCAAGCGGGAATCCGCCCGGAGTGCGGAGGAGTTCGCCGCCCGGCGGGCCGAGGCCCTCCGGCAGGGCCAGGAGATAGTCGCTCGGGCGAATCAGGCCGCGGAGCGAATCTACGAGGAAGCGCAGGAGCGCGCCCGACAGGCCAGCGCCGAGTTCCTCGCGAAGTCCCGCGCCGAGATCGAGCGCGACCGCCAGAAGGCCGTCGCCGAGATTCGCGCCCAGATGGCCGACCTGGCCATCTTCGCCGCCAGCCGGCTCGTCCGCTCCTCCCTCGACACCAAGGAGCACTACCGCCTGGTCGAGGAGGCGCTGGCCGAGGCCGAGAAGGCGAAGCTGAGCTGAGGGGTTGGCGCCGATGAATGGAGGCCGGGTGGCGCGGCGCTACGCCCGCGCGGTGTTTGACCTCGCCGTCGCCGAGGGAGACGTCGACGGCTGGCTGGGCGATCTCCACCTCATCCAGAGCTTCCTCGGCGAGGTGGACGTCGCCATGCTGCTGGAGAACCCGGAGATCCCCCTCGCCGCGAAGCAGGAGATAGTCGACCGGAGCCTCGGGAAGCTGGGCCGGCTGCGCCGCAACTTCGTCTACGTTCTCGTGACGAACGGGCGCGTCCGCGCGATAGACGAGATCGTCTCCCAGTTCCAGGCGCTGGTCAACGACTACCGGGGCCTCGCCGTCGCGGAAGTCGTCACCGCCGTGCCCCTCGACGACCGTGAGTCGCAGAGGGTCGCCCAGCGACTGGAGGCCCTGGTCGGGAAGAAGATCGTCCTCCAGAGGCGGGTCGACCCGTCGATTCTCGGCGGGGTCGTCGCCAGGATCGGGGATCACCTCATCGACGGCAGCATCGCCGGCCAGTTGGATGCGCTGCGCGATCAGCTCAGCGGCTAGGTGGCAGGGAGGGCAAGCAGTAGATGGTCGTTCGAGCAGACGAGATCAGCTCAATCATCCGCACGCAGATAGAGCGCTTCGGCCAGCCGGTCACCGCGGTGGACGTCGGCACGGTAATCGAGGTCCACGACGGCATCGCCCGGATCTTCGGCCTGTCCGGCGTGAAGTCCGGCGAGCTCGTGCGCTTCGCGGACGGCGTCATCGGGCTGGCCCTCAACCTGGAAGAGCAGACCGTCGGCGTCGTGGTCCTGGGCGACGAGACCGGCATAGAAGAGGGCGACCGGGTGCGGTCGACGGGCCGGATCGCCGAGGTGCCGGTCGGTGAGGCGCTGATCGGCCGGGTGGTCAACGCCCTCGGCGAGCCCATCGACGGGAAGGGACCGATTGCCGCGGAGAAGAGCCGCCCGGTCGAGCGGATCGCGCCGAACGTGGTCACGCGCCAGGGCGTGAAGGTCAGCCTGGCCACCGGCATCAAGGCGCTGGACTCGATGATCCCCATCGGGCGGGGCCAGCGCGAGCTGATCATTGGCGACCGCAGCACGGGCAAGACCGCCATCGCGCTGGACACGATCATCAACCAGAAGAAGGGCGACGTCGTCTGCATCTACGTGGCCATCGGGCAGAAGGCATCCAAGGTGGCGCAGGTGGTGGCCACGCTGGAGGAGCGGGGCGCGATGGACCACACCATCGTCGTGGCGGCCAACGCCAGCGACGCGGCGGCGCTCCAGTACCTGGCGCCCTACGCCGGCTGCTCGATGGGCGAGGAGTTCATGGACCGCGGCCAGGACGTGCTCATCGTCTACGACGACCTGACCAAGCACGCCTGGGCCTACCGGCAGATCTCCCTGCTGCTGCGCCGGCCGCCGGGCCGTGAGGCCTACCCGGGCGACGTCTTTTACCTGCACTCCCGCCTCCTCGAGCGGGCCGCGAAGCTCGCGCCGGAGTACGGCGGGGGCAGCATCACGGCCCTGCCCATCATCGAGACCCAGGCCAACGACATCTCGGCCTACATCCCGACGAACGTCATCTCGATCACGGACGGGCAGATCTACCTGGAGTCGGACCTGTTCTACGCCGGCATCCGGCCGGCCATCAACGTCGGACTATCGGTCTCGCGGGTCGGCAGCTCGGCTCAGATCAGGGCAATGCGCCAGGTCGCCGGCCGCCTGAAGCTGGACTACGCCCAGTATCGGGAGCTGGCCGCCTTCGCGCAGTTCGGCTCGGACCTGGACCCGGCCACGCGGGCGCTGCTTGATCGAGGCGCCCGGATCACCGAGATCCTCAAGCAGCCCCAGTACCAGCCCCTGCCCGTCGAGCAGCAGGTGGAGATCATCTACGCTGTCGCCAACGGGTACCTGGACGACGTGCCGGTCGACAAGGTTCGGGCCTTCGAGGCCGCCTTCCACCGGTTCATGGCGTCGGGCCACCCCGAGATCGGCGAGGCGATTCGCAGCGAGAAGGTGCTGAGCGACGAGACGGCGGCCCGGCTCAAGAGCGCCATCGCGGAGCTCAAGGAGAGCGTGCCATACTGATATGCCAAGCACACGAGAGATCAGGCGCAGAATCCGCAGCGTCAAGAACACGGCCCAGATCACCAAGGCGATGGAGATGGTCGCGGCGGTGAAGATGCGCCGAGCCCAGGCGGCGGTGCTCGCGAGCCGGCCATACGCCGAGCGGATGGGACTGCTCCTGGCCGGCCTGGCCGCGCACCAGCCGGTCGACGCTGGCCATCCCCTCCTCCAGCGCCGGCCGGTCGAGCGGGACGCGCTGGTCCTGGTCACTGCCGACCGGGGCCTCTGTGGCGCCCTCAACGTGAACGCGCTGCGACAGGCCGCCTCGTTCATGCTCGAGTCCAAGACGCCGGTCAGCGTGGTCACCGTCGGCCGGAAGGGCCGCGACTGGATGGTCCGGCACGGCCGGGACGTCGTCGCCGACGTGAGCCAGCTCGGCGACCGTCCGACCCTGCTGGATACGGCGCCGGTCGCCCGGGTCATCATCGACGGCTACGTCCAGAACCGCTTCGACGCGGTGCACCTGGTGTACAGCCAGTTCGTCTCGACGACCGTGCAGCGGGTCGTCCAGCGGCAGTTGCTGCCGGTGGAGCCAGCCGCCGAGGCCGGCCGCCACTTCGCCGAGTACATCTTCGAGCCCGATCCGGCCACGGTGCTGAACCAGCTCCTGCCGCGCCTCATCGAGGTGCAGGTCTACCAGGCGGTGCTCGAGGGGCTGGCCAGCGAGCATAGCGCCCGGATGGTGGCGATGCACAACGCCACCCAGAACTCGCAGGACGTCATCCAGGAGTTGACGCTCAGCTACAACAAGGCCCGGCAGTCGGGCATCACCAAAGAGATACTCGAGATCTCGTCCGGGGCGGAGGCGCTGCGGGCGGCAGGTGGGTAGTGGATATGGCGCTGCAGTTGGTGAGACGGCGGTTCACGGTGGACGAGTACTACCGGATGGCCGAGGCGGGCATCCTGGGCGAGGACGACCGCGTCGAGTTGATCGAAGGTGAGATAGCTGAGATGACGCCGATCGGACGCCGCCACCAAGCTTGCGTGGATCGGCTGACCGTGTTGCTAGTGCGGGTCTTCGGGCAAGTCACCCAGCCTAGAGTGCAGGGACCGGTTCGCCTCAGCGACGACACCGAGCCTCAGCCCGACCTGATGCTCCTGCGGCAGAAGCCAGACTTCTACGAATCGGGCCAGCCCGTTCCTGACGACGTTCACCTGCTAGTAGAGGTGGCCGACGCCTCGCTCGAGTACGACCGCCGGGTGAAGATTCCGCTCTATGCCCGATACGGGGTCAGCGAGGTCTGGCTGGTGAGCCTGGAGACGGAGACGGTCACGGTCTATCAGGATCCTACACCGAGTGGCTACCGCACGATCCGGACGCTGCGGCGCGGGGAGCGGCTCGCCCCGGCTGCGTTCCCTGACCGGAAGGTAGCCGTTGCGGACATCCTTGGCTGAGGACGATTAGGGAGAAGGCGGGATGCTCACCAGTTACATCCGGGCGGCGATGCGCCGTGCCAGGTACGAGATTCTGCCGGACGGCACGTACTACGGCAGCATCCCCGACCTGCCGGGCGTATGGGCAAGCGCGGCGACGCTCGAGGCCTGTCGCGACGAACTGCAGGAAGTGCTGGAGGACTGGGTCTTGCTGAGCGTGCGCCTCGGCCACTCCCTGCCGGTGCTCGACGGAATCGACCTGAACGTCAAGGCTACCGCGTAGTGCCGACGCTCGGGCCGATCAGCCGACGGGATCTGATCCGCTGCCTGCGGCAGTTGGGCTTTGAGGGGCCGGTGCGCGGCGCCCGCCACCAGTTCGTGGTCGAGGGCAACCTCAAGCTGCGAATCCCCAACCCGCACGAGGGGGACATCAGCTCGGACCTGCTGGCCCGCATCCTGCGCGAGGCGGGCATCGACCGGCACGAGTGGGAAGCGCTGTAGACGACACTGGGGGGACAAATGGCAGCAGCAATTGGAAAGGTAGTACAGATAATCGGGCCAGTGGTCGACGTGGAGTTTCCTCCGGAGTCGCTGCCAAGGCTGCTGAACGCGCTCGAGATCCAGAGGGACGGTGGGCGGATCGTGCTGGAGGTCGAGCAGCACCTGGGGAACAACTGGGTGCGCTGCGTCGCGATGGACTCCACCGACGGCCTCCAGCGTGGCACCGCGGCCGTGGACACCGGCGCGCCGATCTCGGTGCCCGTCGGCCCGGCCACGCTGGGCCGGCTCTTCAACGTCGTCGGCGAGCCCCTGGACAACCTCGGTCCGGTCCAGTCCGCCACGACCTACCCGATCCATCGGCCGCCTCCGTCGTTCGAGGAGCAGCAGACGAAGGCCGAGCCGTTCGAGACCGGCGTCAAGGTGCTCGACCTGGTGGGGACGTTCACCAAGGGCGGGAAGGTCGGCGTCTACGGCGGCGCCGGCACGGGCAAGACCGTCATCATTCAGGAGCTGATCCGGAACATCGGCGCCCAGCACGGCGGCTACTCGGTGTTCGCGGGCGTCGGCGAGCGCTCCCGCGAGGGCAACGACCTCTGGAACGAGATGAAGGAGTCCGGGGTCATCGACAAGACGGTGCTGGTCTTCGGCCAGATGAACGAGCCCCCGGGGGTCCGCCTGCGGGTCGGCCTGACCGGACTGACGATGGCCGAGTACTTCCGGGACGTGGAGGGCCGCGACCTCCTGCTGTTCATCGACAACATCTTCCGGTTCACCCTGGCCGGTGCCGAGGTCTCGGCGCTCCTGGGCCGGATGCCGTCGGCCGTCGGCTACCAGCCGACCCTGGCAACCGAGATGGGCCAGCTCCAGGAGCGCATTGCCTCGACGAAGAAAGGCTCGGTCACCTCGGTCCAGGCGATCTACGTGCCCGCCGACGACTACACCGACCCGGCCGTGGCGACGACGTTCGGCCACCTCGACGCCATCGTCTCGCTGGACCGCTCGCTGGTCGAGCTGGGACTCTACCCGGCCGTGGACCCGCTGGCCTCGAGCTCCCGGATCGTCGACCCGCTCGTCGTCGGCCAGGACCACTACGACACGGCCCGGGGCGTGCAGCGCGTGCTCCAGCGCTACAAGGACCTCCAGGACATCATCGCCATCCTGGGCGTCGAGGAGCTGAGCGACGAGGACAAGCTGGTGGTCGCTCGGGCGCGCAAGATCCAGCGGTTCCTCTCGCAGCCGTTCTTCGTCGCCGAGGTGTTCACCGGCCGGCCCGGCGTCTACGTCCCCATCAAGGAGACCGTCCGGGGCTTCAGGGAGATCCTCGAGGGCAAGCACGACGAAATCCCCGAGCAGCACTTCTACATGGCGGGGACCATCGACGAGGTGGTCGAGCGGCACGAGAAGGACAAGGCGGGCAGGAATGGCTAGGCTGAGGCTGGAGGTCGTCACGGCGGAGCGGGCCGTCTACTCGGACGAGGCGGACGTGGTCGTCGCGCCCGGGGTCGAGGGCGAGCTGAGCATCCTCCCCCGGCACGCCCCTCTTCTGACCATGCTCCAGCCCGGCGAGCTTCGGATCCGCAAGGGCGACCAGGAGACCGACCTGGCGGTCAGCGGCGGCTTCCTCGAGGTCACACACGACCGGGTGATCGTCCTGGCCGACACCGCGGAGCGGGCCGAGGAGATCGACACCGCCCGGGCGGCGGCGGCCCTCCAGCGGGCCGAGCAGCTCCTGGCCCAGCGCACCGCGATCCCGCAGGCAGACCTCGAGCGGGCCGTGGCCGCGCTGCGGCGCTCGCAGGCGCGCCTGAAGGTGGCACGCCGGCGCCGGCCGGGCCAGCAGCCCGGCCAACAAGGGTAACCGAACCGGGTTAGACAGGATGGGCACGAATCCTGTCTATCCTGCGCATCCTGTGCATGGCTGTCGATCGCGTCCGTCCCCGACCGCTCTCGGGCTTGCAGCCACTTCCCGGAACGAATCTTGCTTTCTCTTTACGTGGCAGCCACAAACTGATAAGCTACCGTGGGAGTGGCAGACGAAGGCGCTGCCGCGGCAGGCTGAGGGCGAGATCGAGGGCATAATGGAGAAGTTCGTGATCGAGGGGCGTCAGGCCCTGGCCGGTGAGGTCCGGATCAGCGGCGCCAAGAACGCGGCGCTACCGATCATGGCGGCTGCGCTCCTCACTCCCGAGCCGTGCGTGATCGACAACGTTCCGGCGATCGACGACATTCGGACCATGGTCGAGCTGCTGTCCAGCTTCGGCTGTGAGGTCCATCTGGACGAGGGCCGCCACCGCGTGACGATCTGCGCCGCGAACGTGAACAGCTTCACGATTCCGACGCGGTTGGCGACCCGAATGCGCGCATCCTTCCTGGTGACCGGCCCGCTCCTGGCACGGTTCGGCCAGGCGCAGGCGCCACACCCCGGCGGCTGCGCAATCGGCCGTCGGCCGGTCAACGTGGACATCAACGGCTTCATCGCGATGGGGGCCGAGGTGGGCTACCTCGAGTCCCACTACTCCCTGCGGGCCGACCACCTGACCGCCCGCCGCATCTACCTGGACTACCCCAGCCACACCGGCACCGAGAACCTCCTCATGGCTGCCTGCTTGGCGCGCGGGCGGACCGTCATCAAGAACGCCTCGGCCGAGCCGGAGGTGGTCGACCTGGCCGAGTTCCTCGTCCGGATGGGCGCCCACATCGCCGGCGCGGGCAGCTCGGTCATCCAGGTCGACGGCGTGGATGAGCTGTACGGGGTTCACCACCGGGTCGTCTCCGACCGGATCGAGGCTGGCACGTTCGCCATCGCCGCCGCCATCACCGGCGGCGAGGTGACGCTGCGCGACGTGGTGGTATCGCACATGGACCCGCTGACCTACAAGCTGCAGGAGGTCGGCGTCGAGGTGATCGAGGGCGACCGGACCTACCTGGTCCGGGGGCAGCCGGCGCTGCACGCTGTGGAGGTCCAGACCCTGCACTATCCTGGCTTTCCGACCGACCTCCAGGCGGCGTTCGCCACGCTGCTGACCCAGGCCGCGGGCACCAGCATCGTCCACGAGCGGGTGTACGACAACCGGCTCCTGTACGCGGAGGAGCTACGAAAGCTGGGCGCGTCCATCCGGGTGAGTGGGCAGACGGCGACGATCAACGGTCCGACTCCGCTGCGGGGCGATGTCGTCCGGGCGCTGGACATTCGGGCCGGGGCCGCGCTCACGCTGGCCGGGCTCGCGGCCGCGGGCACGACCGAGATCCTCGACGTCCACCACGTGAAGCGCGGCTACGAGAACATCGAGGGCAAGCTGCGCCAGTTGGGCGCAAGCATCCAGCGAGCCACCGTCCAGGAGCTGGTCCACCAGACCTAAGCGTCGCACCCGGCCGAGAGGTCGGGTGAGGATTGAAAAACTGAGGTCCGATATCCAACATGTTTGCCAAGCAGATCGGCATCGACCTGGGCACGGCCAACGTCCTGGTCTACGTTCGCGGTAAGGGGATCGTTCTCCAGGAACCCTCCGTCGTCGCCGTCTCCAACTCAGACAACGTCATCGTCGCGGTTGGCAGCGAGGCTCGGGCGATGCTTGGCCGCACTCCGGGGAGTATCACCGTCGTCCGGCCGATGCGCGACGGCGTCATCGCCGACTACGTCATCACCGAGGCGATGCTGCGGTACTTCATCCAGAAGGTGTGCGGCCGGTTCGGGCTGTTCAGGCCCGACGTGATGGTCTGCATCCCAGCCGGAGTGACGAGCGTCGAGCAGCGAGCCGTGCACGACGCCACGCTCCAGGCCGGGGCTCGGGTGGCCTACCTGATCGAGGAGCCGCTGGCCGCGGCAATCGGCGCCAAGATACCGATACACCTTCCGAGCGGCAACATGATCGTCGACATCGGCGGCGGGACGACCGAGGCGGCAGTCATCTCGCTGAACGGCATCGTCGTCAGCACGTCCGTCCGGGTGGCCGGCAACAAGATGGACGACGCCATCGCCTCTTACATCAAGCGCAGGTACAACCTGATGGTCGGCGAGCGGATGGCCGAGGAGGTCAAGATCCGGATTGGAAGCGCCCTGCCGCTCGAGCAGGAGCTCACGATGGAGGTCCGGGGGCGCGACCAGGTCGGCGGGCTGCCCAAGACTGTCACCCTCCGCTCGACCGAGGTGCGCGAGGCCATCGCCGAGCCGCTGGCGTCGATCGTAGCGGCATCTCGGGGCGTCCTCGAGCAGACGCCCCCGGAACTGGCGTCGGACGTGATCGACAAGGGCATACTCCTGACGGGCGGCGGCGCCCTACTGCGCAACATCGACCGTCTGCTGACCCTGGAGACGGGCGTGCCCTGCTACGTCGCCGATAGCCCGCTGGCCTGCGTCGCCACAGGCGCCGGCCTGGCGCTGGAGCGGATCGAAGTGCTCCGGCGGAACCTGCCGGTGGTCGAGGGGTAGCACGGGGGCTAGCTGTCGGTGCCGCGCTCCTCTTTCTGCTCTCGTGCCTTCCGCTGCTTGAGAAGTCGGGCCAGTTCGGCCGCCAGTTGGGCTCGGTGCTCAGGGCTGAGGTCGGCAACCCGCAGCCGCTTCGTCAGGCGGTCCTGCCGGTCGGCGTCGACGTGGGTCTGGATCAGCCGGATCGCCTCCTCGACGAGCGTCGGATCCGTGTCGTGCTGGCTGAGTGGGGGATCGCCCAGGATCCGATCCAGAACGCGGGCGATCTTCGACCAGAACGAAGGCATGCTCTGCTGTCCTCCCAAGACTCAAGACGCACGACCGGCTACCAGAGCCAGAACTTCCACCAGGGCCGGGCCGCGCGATCGCGGGCCTGCGCCTCCGCTATCCGGCCCTTCAGTTGGCCGATCTCAGTGGTGAGGCGCGCGTAGGCGACCCGGGGCTCCTGGGTCCGGTTCTCGGCCGCCTCGATGAGCATCTGGACGAAGGGTCGGAGGGTCGTCGCGACCTCGCGCTGCGAGGTCTCCCAGGCCAGCGCCCGGTCGAGGTAGCGGAGGTCGCTCTCGCCGAGCCCGTAGCTGCGCAGCGCCTCGCCCGGGCTGTGGACGAACCACTCCCGGAACTCGCTGTCGCGCGCCAGTCGGTCCACGAACGTCAGGATCGCGTCGTTGCGCCACATTCGCGTGCCCACCAGCTCCTCAGAGTTGTGTCCCGTCTTGGGGAACCGGCTCGCCATGTATCTCTGGAAAGGCAACTTTCGTGCCAGTTCGGTGTTGACTAAACTAGCTGGCAGGCGCGTATTGACTCGGACGCTGCGACGTGGTAGGCTCTGCGAAGCGGCCAAGCGCATGAAGGGCATGAAGGGCATGAAGGGAAGGGGAAAGGAGGCTCGGCTCATGATCCAGGGCGTATCCATAGGCGAGATGGTCAACCAGAGCATAGCGGTGCTCACCAGGCCCAGCATCGCCTCCTTCGAGCAGTTCGAGAAGCGAGGCGGCATGCGGGAGGCGCTCGTCTACGTGGGGGCTGCCGCCGTCGTCGCCGCGGTGGTGGGGTTCGTCTTCGGCCTGCTCGGCGGCATCGCCAACGCGTTCCTCGCGCTGATCTTCGGGTTCATCAGTCCCGTCGTCGGGTTCTTTGTCTTCGCGTTCGTGCTCTACTTCGTCGGCCAGCAGCAGGGCGGCACCGGCACGCAGGACGAGGTGTTCTACACCGCGGCGCTGTACACGGCGCCCCTGCTGGCGATCACGGCCGTAATCGGCGGCATACCCTTCCTCAGTTGCCTGCTGCTGCCGGTGACGATCGTGCTGCTCCTCTACCAGGCTTACCTCGGCTACCTGGCGGCGCGCGCCAGCATGAACATCGACCAGACCAAGGCGATCATCGCGGTCGTAGTTGCCATACTCGCAACCTGGGTGGTCGGAGCGGTCGTCGGGGCGATCAGGGTAGCCCTGGCGGTCGGCGCTTCGGCCGTTCGCGGGAGGTGAGCGCGTTCTCGGCAGTGACAGCCAGCGTGGCACGCCGCCGGCCGAACGGCGTCAGCCAGTTGCGCGTGGAGCGGCACGGGGCTGCGATTCCGTGGGTATTGACGGGGAGGCGACGGTGTGCTATTCTGGCCGCACGTTGAGCGGCCCGCGGGACTCCGGCACACAATCAATAATGGATCGGGAGGGCATCCGATGGACCAGGGCGGCGCGAATCCGAGTCAGGGCGGCACCGGCGCGCAGAGCACGGGCCTAGCCCCCAACATCGCGGCTCTACTCAGCTATCTCCTCTTCACACCGATCGGCGGCATCATCTTCTACCTGGTCGAGAAGAACGACCGGTTCGTTCGGTTCCACGCGATGCAGTCCATCATCTTCGGCGTGGCCTTCATCGTCGTCTGGATCGCAACCATCATACTCGGCATAATCCTGGGGATCATCTTCGCGCCCCTCGGGTGCCTCGTCGGCCTGGTGCAGTTGGTCATCGGCATCGGCGGCTTCGTGCTCTGGATCCTGCTGATGCTGAAAGCCTACCAGGGCGCGATGTGGAAGCTGCCAATCATCGGGGACATGGCCGAGAGGTACGTCTAGACCTCTGCCCAGCCTGAACCTGCCCGGGCGCCGGCCGGCAGACGCCGGCCGCGCGGCACGGGGCTTGCCCTGATCTGTCCGCGTCGGGCGAGTGCGCCCGGGACGCGGGGGTGCGTAAGGGCAGAGGTGGCTGACAAGAGAGTGCGGATAACCCCGCTTGGCGGAGTCGCCGAGATCGGCAAGAACATGACCGCCGTCGAGTACGGGGGTCACCTCGTGCTGATCGACGCCGGGGTCAAGTTCCCCGAGGAGGAGCTGCGAGGCATCGAGTTGCTCGTGCCCGACGTGACCTACGTGCAGGAGCGTCGGGATCGGCTTCGGGCGCTCCTGCTCACCCACGGCCACGAGGACCACATCGGCGGCGTGCCTTTCCTGCTGCCCCTCCTGACCCAGGACGGCCGGCCGCTGGCCATCTACGGCAGCCCCCTGACGACCGGGTTCGTGCGAGAGAAGCTCCGGGAGCACCGGATCGAGCATCTGGCCGACCTGCGCCCGATCGAGCCGCGGACTCGCTACCAGCTTGGCCCCTTCGGTGCCGAGTTCTACCGCGTGGCCCACAGCATCCCGGACAGCATGGCGATCGCGCTGCACGTCCCGGTCGGAGTCCTGCTCTTCACCGGCGACTTCAAGTTCGATCCGGAGCTTCCGCCCCACCGGCGCACCGACCTCGAAGGACTTGGCGCCCTCGGCGAGGCCGGCGTGCTGGCCCTCATGTCCGACGCGACCCGAGCCGACCAGGCCGGGTTCACGCCCTCGGAGCGGGTTGTCACCCACGCGCTCGACTCGATCATCCGCTTGGCGTCTGGTCGGGTCATCATCTCGACCTTCGCCTCGAACATCGCCCGGCTGGGCGACGTGCTCCGAACGGCGGCCCGGCTCGGGCGCCGGGCGGCGCTGGTGGGCCGAAGCCTGGAGCAGAACGCTCGGGTGGCGCTCGAGCTGGGCTATCTGCCCGAGGACGCCCCCCTGGCGCCGCTGGACGCCGTCCTCAGGCTGCCGCGAGGGCGGCAGCTCCTGCTCACCACGGGCAGCCAGGGCGAGGCGACCGCGGCCCTCACGCGGATGGCTACCGGGACCCACCAGCGCGTTCGGATCGGCCCAGGCGACACCGTGGTCATCTCGGCCACGCCGGTGCCGGGGAATGAGGAGACGGTAGCCGAGACCATCGACGCCCTCTTCCAGCGGGGGGCGCGGGTCATCTACCCAACCCTCGATCCCGCGGTCCACGTCTCCGGGCACGCCAGCCGCGAGCAACTGCGCCAGATGCTCCAGCTCGTCCAGCCCCGCTTCGTCGTCCCCATTCACGGGGAGTACCGGCACCTAATCCTGTTCGCCGACCTTTGCCGCGAGCAGGGGATCGGCTCCGACCGAGTCTTCGTGCCGGAGCTCGGGCAGCCCCTGGAGTTCGACCGGACGAGCGGCCGGCGCGGCCGGCCGGTGCCCTCGGGCACGCTCCTGGTCGATCGGCTCGAGGTCGCCGGCCGGGAGCGGACGGTGCTCCGGAAGGAGGGCGAGATGGCGGAGCAGGGGGTCATCCTGGTCGCCGTGGTGGTGGACCGGACCCGCGGGCGGATGGTCGGCGACCCGGTGCTGGCGGCCAAGGGCTTCCCCGTCGACGGCAATCTCGAGGTCGCCACGCGAGCACTTCGGCGGGAGCTGGCACGCGGCGGCCGGGGTCTGCCCGCCTACGGCGAGCTCGTCGAGCGGACGAAAGAGGCCGTCGGCCGAGCCATCTATCAGTCCACCAAGCGCCGGCCGCTGATCATGCCCATCGTCGCCGAGGTCTGAGCGGCCGCCTCGATGGCGTCCCCCGCGGCAAGCCCTGGCTGGCAGTATTGGGGAGGGGTGCCAGCCCGCGGCACGGGGCTTGCAGAAGCCCCGCCGAGACTACGCCGCGCGAGGAGGACGCCATGGACGACCGAGATGACCTGTACGCTGGGGCGCCGGCAGCCAGGGGTACGGCCGGCATGTCCGGCACGTTTTGGCTGGGGCGAGTGGCCGGCATCGACGTCGGGGTCCACTACACCTGGCTCATCGCCTTCGCGCTGATCACGTTCAGCCTTGCGGTCGGGTTCTTCCCGTTCGTCACCCCGGGGCTGAGCACGGCCGTCTACTGGGCCATCGGCGCCATCTCGGCCGTCCTGCTGTTCGTCTCCGTCCTCATCCACGAGTTCTGCCACTCCCTGGTTGCCAAGGCCCGCGGCATTCCGGTCAGCAGCATCACGCTCTTCATCTTCGGGGGCATCAGCAACATCCAGGAGGAGCCCCAGGATCCGGGGCAGGAATTCGTCATCGCGATCGTCGGACCCCTCTCCAGCCTGGTCCTGGCCGGCGTCTTCTGGGGGCTCTATCTGGTGGTTGGGCAGGTGCCCGGCCTGTCGGCGGTGCTCTTCTACCTGGCCATCGTCAACCTGCTGCTCGGGCTGTTCAACCTGCTGCCGGGCTTCCCGCTGGATGGCGGCCGCGTGCTCCGCGCGATCATCTGGGGCATCACCGGCAGCCTCTATCAGGCCACCAACTGGGCAACGGGCGTCGGCCAGGTCTTCGCCTTCCTGCTGATCATCTGGGGCGTCTTCCAGATCTTCGCCGGCAACTTCCTCGGCGGCATCTGGATCGCCTTCATCGGCTGGTTCCTCAACGGCGCCGCCGAGAGCAGCCGCCGCCAGGTCGCCATGCAGCAGGCGTTTCGGGGCGTGCGCGTGCGCGACCTGATGACCCCCAATCCGCCGGTCGTCGCGCCGTCGCTCCCGGTGCGCACGCTGATCGAGGAATATGCCCTGCGCCGCGGCGCCCGCGCGCTCCTGGTCGCGGTTGATGGGCAGCTGACCGGTGTCGTCACGTTGTCCGACGTCCACAAGCTGCCTCCGGAGCAGTGGAGCGACACCACGGTTGGCCAGATCATGACGCCCGTGCCGCTGGTGACCGTCGGGCCGAGCGCCGACCTCCAGAGCGCGCTGCGCCTGATGGGCCAGCGCGACCTGAACCAGTTGCCAGTGGTCGATCACGGGACGCTGGTGGGGCTGCTGACCCGGAGCAACGTCATCAGGTACCTGCACTTGCGCGACGAGCTAGGCGCCCCGCCGCCCACCATCGGGGCCGGCGGCGAGGGCGAGCATCGGCGAGCGGCGTGAGGGGATGCCGGAGCGAACGGTCATGCACAGGACGGACAGGTCCATCCTGCGTTACGTCCCTCCCCATCGCGTCCTGGGCAGCTCGAACCCCAGGGTGGTCGCGGCGCCGACCAGGGCGGCAAGCAGCCAGCCGTCCGGAGCCAGCGGGGCGAGGCGCGCCGCCTCGGCCAGGGGCGGCAGGTAGAGGAACGCTGCCAGGCTCAGCAAGCTGCCACCCAGCACCGGCACCAGGGTTGGGTTGCCGCTCAGCCCACGCCTCCAAATGGGCTCCCGCGGCGAGCGGGTCTGGAGCACGAGCACCATCTGCGCGAGCACAAGCGCGGCTATCGCCAGCGCCCGCGCGACGTCCGGGGCGCGGCCGGTGCCCAGGCTCCAGAGGTAGAGACCCAGGACCCCGGCGGAGATTGCGAGGCCCTCGGCGACGATCAGGGCCGCCGCCCGGGGACTGAGGAACGGCTCGTGCGGGTCGCGCGGCGGCCGTCGCATCAGGTCCGGCGCCGGAGGCTCGGCCTGGAAGACGAGCGCCGAGGTCGGGTGGAGGATGATCTCGAGCCAGATGATGTGAATCGGCAGCAGGAGCAGTGGGACGCCGATCAGGGGGGCCAGCAGCGCCGTGGTGACGATGGGCAGGTGGAAGCCGATGAGGTAGACGAAGGCCCGGCGGAGGTTGTCGAAGATGCGCCGACCCTCCGCGATTGCCGCCACAATCGTCGAGAAGTTGTCGTCCAGCAGGACCATCGTCGCCGCCTCCC
>Ga0315282_10003951_pt1 | contig 26236 bp, 21 predicted proteins | sample YL17G07_20_MG_FD_203693 | JGI IMG/M metagenome (GOLD analysis project Ga0315282, IMG submission 203693) | Sediment microbial communities from Yellowstone Lake, YNP, Wyoming, USA - YL17G07_20 | ecosystem: Environmental > Aquatic > Freshwater > Lake > Sediment | place: USA: Wyoming | collected... | reverse complement strand
TCTTTGCGACCTAACCGCGAGAGGGTAAGAAGGTCATCAATCAGTTCTCCCATCTTCTTCGTGTTGCTCCGAATGATATTTAGAAGACGTTTGCCCTCAGCATCATATTTGTCACCATAATCCTCCAATAGGATGTGGGAGAATCCGTCAATCGCTCGCACTGGTGCACGTAAGTCGTGGGAGACAGAATAGCTGAAGGCCTCAAGCTCCTTGTTGGCAGTTTCAAGCTGTGCGGTGCGCTGTAGAACACGTTGTTCAAGTTCCTCATTGAGCTTGCGGATCTCTTCCTCTGCGCGCTTCCGTTCAGTGATGTCTACCCCCATTCCAACGAGGTGTTTTTGGTTGCGAGAGGTAAAGCGCATTCCCGTAAAGAGATAAGGAGTTTTTCTTCTTTCTTTTGATACTAAACTTGCTTCTACAGCAGATTCACCTTTAATAAAGACTTCTTGAATAGTTTCCTCCACCAACTTTTTTTCTCCTTCGGCAAAGAAATCAAGGGGGATCATCTTCGATATCTCTTCAGCCGAGTATCCGGTAAGCACTTCTAAATTCCGGTTCCATCTCAAGAAATGACCGTTCTCATCAAAAAGGTAGAAGATTCCCGGCAGACTATTTATTGTTGAATCAGAGAAGTTCTTCTCCTCCAGTAGCTTTATTTCTATACTCCTTCGTTCTTCGAGCTCCCGCTGCAACTTTTCATTCACGCGTGCTAAATCAGCAGTTCGTTTAGCTACCAGTTCTTCAAGATGCTCGCGGTACTGATTGAGTTCCTTATCCCGATCTTGTATCTGCGATAACATCTCGTTAAAGCCCTTGGTAAGGGAGCCCATTTCGTCATGGCTATGAATTGGCGCTTGTAAGGAATAATTATTGTCTTTTGAAACGATATTCATAACGTGCAGCAAATCCAGTATGGGTCTCGTGATCATCTTTTGTAATTTTGTCAACATCAAAAAGGCAATGGAAAGGGACATAATCATAACCATAATAATAGAACCTGCATACCATATAAGGCGAGAGTAAATTGCCTTCAAGTCAGACTGTATGTATATTGTACCGATAGGCTTGCTGGCAAGGATAATCCGATGAAAAACTGATAAGCGGTCAATCCCAAAACGATACCCATCTTTTTGAGGTGCTGGAGGCAAAATGTCTTCCTGCACATCATATCTTTTGTATTTGGCAAACACCTTACCATCTCCTGAATAAATCACAGCATTTATGATATTTTGAGCAGCTCTCAGCGCAGAAAGGATTTCGTCCGCGGTTTTCTGATCATTAAAAGAAAGGGCGGCTGTGGTATTATTGCCCACGATCTCTGCTTGAATCGTGAGATCTTTTACCAGTGAACTGCGAAACGAAATTATCTCACCTGTGATTAAAACTAAACTGGCTAAAAGCACCACCACTCCCGTCGTAAGGAGACTGATCAGAATCAATTTTTGCTTTATAGATAAATTTGTAAGGAAGTGCTTATCCATTATCTGCCCTCGTCATGAACAATTTTTGCAAGATTCAGAAGCTTTGAGCTAATCTTTATCCCTGATCGACTCACTGCATCCTGATTGATTTCAAATCGTACTTTATTTTCTTCTATATAAAAATTTATTAACACACCCTGTTGTGCAAAACTCTTTGTATCACTGATAGTCAAAATATTCAAGCCACTAAGAGTTTTGAGTATCTTTGTTAGACGTTCTTTTTCTGAACTGCTAATGAAGAGAGCGTTACACTTTTCCAAACCATCGATATCATAATAATGTTTTATGATAATTTTTTTATCATTAATTGTCTCTCCATGGACAGAGTCGAGGGTACTGCCAAATGGATCATCGCCAAGAACACAAAGGTTTATGGAGGTATGGTAATCAGAAAAAGCGTTATCAGGCCACTCGATAAACTTCAAAAAATTGTACATAAAGGCTGCCTTTACCTCATACTCGCCAAGCTTTTGCTGTTGCGCACCTGTAGTGGCGACCTGAATCGCCATAGATAATACAAGCATAATAAATAGCTTTAAAAACTTTGTAAGGTTTTTCATAATTATCATACATCTTTATGCCATAAGTGACTTGCCCATGTTATGCATACTAAAATGTATACGTAAGCTTACAACGAAAGCTCCTGCCATCTTGTTCTATGACATCCTGGCGGTGCTCTCCCGATCCTGGGTCTCTGTATTTTTTGTCAAAAAGATTATAGACACTCCCTGAGATCTCCAATCCTTTCAGGAGCTTCTGTGTAAAAACCGTAACATTCGTAACAAAAAAATCTTCTGTATAGTTACCAGCCAGGCTTTTTCTCTTACTGGTGTACTGTACTTCCATGCCTGTAAAGACTTTGTCATGAATGAGTGGCATAATAAGGTTAAACTTCGCTAAATGTTTTGGCGAATTGACCGGAGTCTCACCAAGCCCTTCATCTTTGACATTCTGAAAGGTATAACTAATTCTGCCCTTCAGTCCACTTTCCCAGTGGCCTTCAAGCTCAGCTTCAAAGCCTTTAGCTTTGATTTTATCGGCATTCTTGAACACCCAAAGTTTATCTGTGCGATCTTTTTGTGAATCTATAAGATCAGTTATTCTGTTATAGAAACCTGCAAACGTCATGCGGATAGTCTTACCAAGGTATTGCTCGTACACCAACTCATAAGTCGTTATTCCTTCTGGTTTAAGGTCAGGATTCCCTTTTTGTGGGGATACAGAGTAGTAAAGTTCATAAACATTCGGTATACGAAAGGCAGTACCATAGAGAAGCTTGAAAGCTGTTTTTTCAAAGGGGGTGTAGATTAAAGCAAGTCTTGGATTGGTAGTCCCTCCGAATTCATCATAGTGATCATAGCGTACACCAGCATTCAAGATTAGATTTTTCAAGACTTTGAATTCATCCTGGATGTAAAGCGCCCATCTCTCAGATTGCCTTCTGTCATCGAGGAGCATCTCAAAAGGATCCTCATTAAAGTTCCATTGATTTTGTTTTGAATTCACTTGATATTCTGCACCTATCGTGAGTTTATGTCGCTCCCACAGTGTTTTATTAACCATAACCTCCCCACCCCACCATTCACCCTTGGCAAAATCCTTATTCACAACCCCTGAATAGATATAATCACCATAATATTTATAAACATCGTAAAAGAGACGACCCATAATTCGTAACTGGTTTTGAAAATCATGCTCATATTTCAGATCCATATAGCCTGATTCATCAACAGTTCGATTTCGAGGATCGTTAAAATCTGTTTCATAGGAGGCTGTTGGAATTCCTTTTGTCCTTGAGACATAGGCTCCTTCGAGGGTAAAATCATGGTAAGAGAGTTTTGAAAAAAGGCTATAATTTCGGTCATAATCGCAGCCTTGCGCAATGCCATTGTGAGTTGCCGGGTCGTTAAACTCCTTAAAAAACAGATCCTGCCCTTTGCTGTCAAAGAGGGACCCCGAAAAGATCATCTCTACACCATTCCCAAACTTGTTGCCGAAACTAAAGCGGCCTTTATACGTATCAAAGCTCCCTGCTTCACCAGAGGCTTCCACACCATGCAGATCCTGTCCACTTCTTGTAATAATATTGATAATCCCGAAAAAAGCATTACTCCCGTAAAGCGAAGAACTTGGGCCACGGACTACCTCTATCCTTTCAATTAGATCAATATCAAGGATGAACCCTGTCTCGATTGATACTGAATCATAGACATTATCGTTGATTCGATGCCCATCCACCAGCACAAGGAATCGGCTGTTGTAATCTCCTGTACGACCGAATCCTCGTACGCCGAGGTAGGAATAATTTCGGTCATAGGTCACATAAAAGCTTCTTAAACTCCTTAAGATATCAGCCAGGGTGCGGTAGCCGTATTTTTTGATCTCATCTGCGGTAACAATGCTCACTGATGAAGGAGCCTCGGTTACTTTCTGTTCATATTTTGATGCCCCGTAAACAGTAGCAACCTCAATGTTCATCAATTCATCAAGACTAAGATCTTTCAGATTTTTCTGATACCCCTCTCCTGGTTCACTTGCATTCGCCAAGCACACTGTTGACAGTAAGGTTATCAAAAAGATGTAAATAATCTTTTTCTTTCCAGACAAACACCATTTAAAGGAGTTTGAGAACACTGGGGTTAGCCATCGCTTTATTACCAAGACCAGCATTTTTTTTGGTAGCATCTGCAATTACCTGACCTTGTGTTATACCTTATTCAAAAGCATCCAGTAGAGACCAACCTCTTTTACAGCATCGATAAACTTGTCGAAATCAACAGGCTTTAAAATGTAGCTGTTGACCCCAAGATTGTAACTCGTCACAATATCACGCTCCTCTGAAGAAGACGTTAATACCACAATGGGAATCGTCCTTGTCCGCTTATCAGACTTGATTTTCTCTAACACCTCTAATCCGTTAACCCTGGGAAGCTTCAAATCCAGTAATACTAGGTTCGGAGTATCCTCAATCAACCGATCAGCATATTTGCCTTGAGCAAAAATAAAATCGAGCGCCTCTACCCCGTCTTTTACCCAGATTAATTTGTTCGCAAGGTTGTTTGCCTTCAAAGCCCGTATCGCTAACTCGGCATCGTTTGGATTATCCTCTACTAACAGAATTTCAACTTCATTTGATCCCATTTCTATCTACCCTCCTTTACTGGTAATGCAAAATAAAATGTCGCCCCTTCATTGACCTTTCCCTCAGCCCATATCATTCCACCATGTCGTTTAATGATGCGCTGCACTATGGCCAGCCCTACACCTGTTCCCTCAAATTCTTCGGTATGCAGTCGCTGAAAAACACCGAACAATTTATCTTTATACTGCATATCAAAACCCACCCCATTGTCTTTGACGTAGTAAACATTGTTTGAATCGTCAGTGTATCCTCCGACTTCAATCACTGCTGGCTCTTTGGGCTTCGTGAACTTGATGGCATTGAGCAGGAGATTGGCAAAGACCTGGTGAATCATTCCCTGATCGCCCTGGGCAGAGGGAAGAGGCTTAATGTTAAATTGTACCTTCCCGTTATTAGTATCAAGCCCGAGTTCATCAAAGATCCCCTTTACCAGTTTATCCATATTAATATCTGATATTTCAATATCTTTGCGACCTAACCGCGAGAGGGTAAGAAGGTCATCAATCAGTTCTCCCATCTTCTTCGTGTTGCTCCGAATGATATTTAGAAGACGTTTGCCCTCAGCATCATATTTGTCACCATAATCCTCCAGCAGGATACGGGAGAAACCATCAATTGCCCGTACTGGTGCACGTAAGTCGTGAGAGACAGAATAGCTGAAGGCCTCAAGCTCCTTGTTGGCAGTTTCAAGCTGTGCGGTGCGCTGTAGAACACGTTGCTCAAGTTCTTCATTGAGCTTGCGGATTTCTTCCTCTGCCCGCTTGCGCTCAGTGATATCATGAAAGAAACCAATAAGGCATCGATGTCCTTTATAGGTAATCAGTCTGGTAGCAAGATCAGAAAAGAATATTCTGCCATCTTTCCCCAGGCAAGGAAGACTCTCTACATAGTCAATCCTCTCCTCTGCCAATGCTATAAACTTATCAATCACATAAGCTAATTTGTCTTTTGGATGAATATCATCTACAGACATGGACAATAACTCGGTTTCCGAGTATCCAAACATGTTACAGGCTGCCGAATTAGCATGAAGAAATTTTTTGTTTTCCAAAGATGCGATTAACACCCCGTCCACCATTCCAGCATATATTGCTTGGATCTCTTCCTGCGACTCCCGGAGATCTTCTTCGGCTTTCTTACGCTCGGTAATGTCTCGCATCATTCCTGATAGAACGCCCTCCTCGATGGTCGCACTCAAAAGCATACTTTTGGTTTTCCCTGTTTTTGTAAGCAAGTCAAGTTCGAAACTCGTAACTTTGCCGTTTTTCTTAAGACTTTCAATCAAGACCTCACTGTCCTTTGGGTTTTTGTATCTTTCAATAATGCTTCTTGCCATTAACTCCTCAGGCGACTCAAACTCTAACACTCTTGCTAAGGCCTCATTCGCAAAAAGGAAATTGCCTCTGAGATCAGTTTGATAGACCGCTACAAGGGCATTGTCCACAAGGTTTCGGTATTTCTTCTCAGAACATTTGAGCGCATCCTCCGCCTCTTTGCACTCACTGATGTCTCTCCATGTCCCGATTATCTCCCTTGGGTTACCTTGTTCATCTCTTATAAGCACTGCTTGGTCACGGAACCAACGATACACGCCATCGGCACATTGCCAGCAATATTCGGTGGCAATTGTGCCTTTATCATAGATTGTTTTATATTTCTTCAATACCTCGTCACGGTCTTCAGGACGAATTCTTGATGCCCAGAAATGCTTTTCTTCTACGTATTTATTGGCTGTAAATCCTGAGATTCGTTCAATCTGTTCACTTACCCATATCCAATCAAAGTCTCCTGATGGTAGCGCAGTGTAAAACGCCATTGGTAGAGAGGAAAGAATGAGTTCTTCCCGCTCTACTTTTTCTCGTAGCACCTCCTCCGTCTTCTTGCGTTCGGTGATTTCTCTGGATACACTTTCTATCATCTGGTTCGTCACTTTTCCTAAGGCTTTCAAAAGCTCGTCTTGAGAACTTTCGGAGATTCGGGCACTGAGATCACCTTTCGAAACCCTATGCAATACATCGAAATGTTCTGCAAGACCAATAGCAAATTCATGAGACTGATCCACGACAGCCTCGATCCCTTCTGCAGTCTTATTAACTGTTTGTTTTAATTTAGCAATAAGCTCATTCCCAGAGACTTCTGATATCCTTGCTCGAGGGTCTCCTGTAGCAACCTTATTTAATGCCTCGAAGGCTTCTGACAGGCCCAGTGCCAATTCCATGCTTGTATCTTCAAGCTCTTTGTCTCGCTCTGTAAGTGCTACCCTGAACTCCTTGAATTGTTTATCTACTATATGGAGAGTATCCTTCATTGCGTCGATATTCATATTCGCTTCAAAGATCTCACAATTAAGGCACATCTCCATCTTCTCGAGGAACTTCCCCTGTATCTCCTGCCGACAATGAGTTCCTGAGATAAGCCAGCACCTCAGCTCCTTCAAGTCATAAACAGGACATTCCTTCTCATTGCACGTAAAAATGTCCCAGCATTTTACATTCTTTTCCATCTTGCCTCCCCAATAAGGACTGGGATTAGACCTCTTTTAAAACTGTATCTGTATCCTCTTTTGATATCCACCTTCATTCTTTATGGAAAGAAGAATTTTATTGAGTCGTTCACACCATACTCGAACATCCCTTTCAAAGGTTGGACAATCACCTAATATTTCCAGGATGTCTCCAATTTTCATGTCTGCAGCCTTCACTGCTATCTTAAGAACTGGCTGAGGACACTTAAGACCAACGGTATCCAAAACTTCCACTGCCATATTGATACCTCCTTTTGTTTCAATATCAATCATCTCTTTTAAAAATACAAAAACTATTTTGCAGGTTCTATGCCAGTAACAGTTATTCATAACTTATTGATATTAAAAAGAATTGTAAATGTCCATGTGGATTAATGGAAAGACGATGACAAATATTGTCAATACCAAAATCAATATATGGAAAATTACTTCTTTATGAATACCTGTGCAACATAACAGAACGGTTTAATGCAGGCGCATCAGTCAGTGTATCTTTCTCGAAAGAATGTGGGTAGCACAGGCAAGGCATGGGTCATAGGCCCGGAATGCTATTTCTATCATATTGAGTAAACTATCAGAGACGTTACCATCCTTAATAAGAGACCGCGCAGCTTTATCAATTGACATGCACATCGCTGCAGCATTGTTCTGTGTAGCAACGAGCAGGTTGACCTTTTCTAATACCCCTTTTTCATCGGTTAAATAATGATGCAGAAGCATCCCTCTCGGAGCTTCACAAACACCGATACCTTCCTTCTGGATATCGTCAGGAATATTTCTTACCTGAGGATTGGTAAGTTCGGGATCATTGGCAAGCTCATTCATCTTCTCTGCTGCATATAAGACCTCAATGAGTCTTGCCCAATGATAGGCCAATGTGTTGTGAACAGGTTTGTCCCCTAAGATGCTGAACATTTTTGTATACTCCACCTGCGCAAGAGGGGTAGCCATCCCCTCAGAGGCATTTAAGCGTGCAAGGGGACCTACTCTATAAATTCCGCTGTCAGTTCCCTCAACAAATCCTTTCCATCCGATATTTTTTAAATAGAGTGTCTTCATATAGCTCCACGGCTCAACCCGTTCCTGGAGATATTGCAGATAGTCCTTTGATCCAAATTTCATGACCTCCCTCCCATTTGGATCAACAACTCTGATCTTCCCATCGTAAAAGTTCACCTTATTATTTTCATCCACCAGGCCCAAATAATAAGTCCTGTGATAGTAAATATCACTAACCATTAAATCAAAATTTTCTTTATTTTTGAGAAAAACATCATCAAATATCTTTAAGGTAAACTCCGCAAATGTTATAAAGTCTTTTGTTAAATCCTTTATATGAGTCCTGTCTTCCTCTGTTAATGCCTTTGAAATACCGCCGGGAAGTCCACAAACAGGATACAGGGGGCTTCCACTGATCATGGCATTCACCTCCCTTGCCTTCTTCCTTATGTCAATGACCTTTTTTACAATCTCAACTCCTACCGTATCTTTTACCCCAAAGACATTCCTTTTTTCTTTAGGTGCATCCAGCCCAACGATAAAGTCCGGTCCACCTAAAAAATAAAAATGGAGGAGATGGTCTTCGAACATGAATGCGTTATACATGAGTTCTCTCACCTTTTTTGCTGCCCCTGGCGGTTCTACTGCGAAGAGGTCATCCAGTGCTTTACTTGATGCTGTGTGATGTGCAGTTGGACATACGCCACAAATTTTCTGCGTAATTGCAGGCATCTCTTCAGCAAGTCTTCCCTCACAGAATTTTTCAAAAGCTTTAAATTCAGGCACACTCAGGTATGTCCTGTAGACTTCACCATTGGCATCCAGGAAAATGTCTATCTTACCATGACCTTCAAGTCTTGTTATTGGATCTATGGTTATCCTTTTATGCATATAAACCTTGCCTATGAAAACTCATATTAATTTGTCTTGTCCTTTTCCAGGAGTTTCAAGAAGGTTTTCAGTTCCTCAATGCGCTGTAGTACATGCAAGTTATTGGGTTCCGTAGAGATGAGTCTCCTGTATATATTCATCGCCTCTGCATACTTACCCTGAGATATGTATAGGTCAGCATCCTCTAAGCTTAAACTTTTTATTTTCTTTTCTAATAATGAAGAGGGCAGACAGTATCTGTAAAACAATCCTCCCATATCTAAAATGGAATCTGCTATTTTCTCAATTTCCCTCTCATCCTTTGAATCAATTATTGATGCTAAAGCAGATAAAAACTTTCCACCTTGGTCAATGACATTTTCTGTTGGTCCATAACAGCCCCGGCATGGCATGTTTGCCTTTATACATCTTTCCTCACAACCTCCTCTTGTTGCGGGTCCAAGACATATCATATCCTGCGCCAAAAAACACTTCTCTGGATCCCACTGCCATTCATGAGGTCTCTTAATCTCTTTCATAACAACTTTCTCTGGTTTTGTGTCTCTTCTTGAACAGGTGGCACAAAGGGCCTTTTGATCTGCAAAGACACTTTTTTTAGATAGAGTTCTATTTTGTAAAACTGACATTATAGCCTCAAAAATATACCCGGGGTTGGGAGGGCATCCAGGAATATAATAATCTACTTCAATTACATGATTTAACGGTTTTACTAAATCATGAAATCCTGACAGCTCTATTTCAAATTCACCATCCCTTGATTGAGCCTGAGGCAGTATCCCTTCAGGATTTTTCACGCTGGGAACCTCTTTATAAGCCCTATTTAAACACTCTTCTCTCTTATAAAAATTAGATAGTCCGTATATCCCGCCAATATGTGCACAGGAGCCATGGGCGATAACTATCTTCGACTTCTTTCTTAGCAGTTTAGCCATATACTCCTGTTCATCCATCCTGATCGACCCATTTATCAGACATGCAGTAATTTCGCCATCTTTCATCCCTTTGACCTCTTCATATTTGGTATCTAAAGCCACAGGCCAAAAAACGATATCAGCTGATTCTATTACTTTTAAAATATTCTCAGACAAATCCAGGACTGACTCTTCGCAACCTCCACAGCTTGAACACCAATAGAGTGCAATCTTAGGTCTTTCCATTATCTCTCCATGTCCCTTAATGATAAAGGCCCGAGTTTCTTCAAATCCCTGACCATTTCCGAAACAATCGTAACAAACTTATCGCCTTCGCTCGCAGAAACCCAATGTAACCTCAACCTTCCTCCCTCTATACCAAATTGCGCAAGCATCTTTTTTAAGAGGATATATCTTCTAAGGGCTTGATAATTCCCTTCTTTGTAGTGACACTCACCAGCATGACAGCCTAAAATCATTATCCCCTCAGCATCCTCCTTGAAGGCCTTTATCACAAACTGAGGATCAACTCTTCCGCTACACATAACTCGAACAATCCTCAGGTTTGAGGGATACTCCTTTTGAGCTCTACCCACAGAATCTGCACATTCATAAGAACACCAGTTACAGAGAAAGGCAATGATTTTTGGCTCAAAACGATTCATTACAGACAACCTGTAGCTACAAAATAAAAAACATAGGAAAAGTGGAAAGACTGGTGAAGAATTTTTATACGACACCTTAAAGTAAAACCTTTTGAGGCGTAAACGAATAAACCTTTAATTTGTAAAGTATTTACGTCTGCCATATAAATAATCTTTGTCGATTATAAAAATTCTGAAACAGTCCAGCCTTTCCACTTTATGATTGCTATTATTGCTATTGTAATAACCCCCTTATCTCTGCCACAATCTGCCTATCAGTGAAATGTCTGGCCTTGATTGCCGCACTCGGGCAGGTAGCCACACAAATACCGCAACCTCTGCATAAGACCTCATGAACGGAAACAACCTTTTTCTTTTGATCATAGGTTAGAGCCTTATAAGGACACAGGCTGATGCACGTCTTACATCCTGAGCAGAGATCTTCATCAACTTCAGCAATTATGGGCTCAAGCAAAAACTTCTCCCCTGGTATAAGTTTGGAGAGTATCCTGCCTGCTGCAGCCTGACCTTCTGCTACCGCACCTTGAATATCTTTTGGTCCATGTGCACATCCAGCGATAAAGATACCCCCTACGGAAGTCGAGACAGGTGCAACATTTGTATGTTCCTCAAGAAAGAACCCGTCTTTATCTTGTGATATATCAAAAATCTCGGCTAATTCTCTGGCATCCCTTGCTGCCTCAAGAGCAACAGATAAAATTACTAAATCGAAAGAGGGCCCTTTTATCTTGCCATGAATATCTTCATATTTCATCAAAATCGTACCGTCCTTTTGGCTTAGCTCTATTGAATCAATATTTTTAACTTGAACAAAATGTACTCCTTTTGTGTCTGCAAGTTTATTAAAAAAACCTTGAGATTCTCTGCCGGGAAGGCAAAAATCAGAGTAAAATTCGGTGATTGAACTATCGGGTAATTGCTCTTTGATCAGATGGGAAAACTTCAATGAATACATACAGCATATACCAGAACAGTATTCATGATATTTCTTTGTCCGGGAACCTACGCAATGAATAAGGGCAATCCTTTTCGGAGGCTGCCCGTTTTTAAATAGAATTCTCCCCCCTGTTGGACCAGTTGAATTTAATAATCTTTCGAATTCAAGGCTGGTATATACATTTTTAATTTTACCGTATCCGTACTGGGAAACTTTTTTGGGGTCGAAGACATCAAATCCTGTAGCTAAAACGATGGCACCAACTTCTAATTCCTGGATCTGATCGGTATCTTCATAATGAATAGAACCAAAAGGACAGGCATCCTGGCATGCATTACACTCTTTTCCTTGCAGATGTAAACAATGCTCCCCGTCTATAACTGCTACATGAGGAAGAGCACCAGGATAGGGAATATAAATGGCCTTCCGATTATCGAGTCCTTCATTATATTCATTTTTTACCTTAACAGGGCATATCTCAGAACATGCCCCACAGCCAATGCAGGTTGTGCTGTCAACAAATCGAGCTTTTTTTCTGACCTTAACGATAAAATTACCGTAAAATCCAAGTACTTCTTCTACTTCACTGAATGCTATAAGTTCTAAATGCTCATTGTGTAAAACCTCATCTAAGAGAGGATCAAGCACACAAGATGCACACTCCAAACTTGGGAACACCTTTTCATATCTGGCAACCTTGCCTCCAATACATGGTAGTTTTTCGACGAGATAAACCTTCCTGTTCCTCTGTGCGAGGGTCAGCGCTGCACTTATTCCAGCTACACCTGCCCCAACGACGAGAACATCCGAATGGCATTGTATCTCCTTCGTTTCTAAAGGTTCATGATAAGCAACCCTTTTTACTGCCGCAGCAATCATTGCCTTGGCTTTCTGAGTCGCCAATGCCCTATCTTTAATCACCCAGGCACATTGTTCTCTTATATTGGCAATCTGCAACATAAATGGGTTGAGGCCTGCATTACGAAGAACTTTTCGAAACGTAATCTCATGTTCTTTGGGTGAACAAGCGGCAAGTACTATATTCGTTAACTGATATTCCTTAATATCTTTTCCAATGAGTGTTTTGCCCTCTTCTGAACACAAGAGATGAAAAGGCTTAGTCAAGACCACATTCTCAAGACCCTGTGCGAATTCTGCTATCTCGTTGACGTCTATAGCCTCTTTAATATTAGGACCACATTCACATATGTAGACGCCTATCCTTATTTTTTCATCTTTCATCTCGGTCTTTTCGATGAGTAAGCCCTATCTATTTTGTCCACTGATAAATATTTCACTGCAAAAATTTTATCTCACTTTCTAATTATTTGCAAAGGTAAAGGTAATCTCGATAGACAAGGCTTTATATTTAAGAACTTTTTAAGTATATTTATCCTAGGTGAAAAAACCACGAAAAAAGAAAAAACCAAAGCCCCGCCTTCCTATTGAGGCAGTGTTAAAACTCCGTAGTCATCCTGTTACAACTGAGAAGGGCAAGAAAGGATACGATAGAAAGAGCTTGAAAAAGCAGGCCAGAGAAATCATTGAGGACGAAAAGGGTTCTTAAGTGAATTGTGAGGAGGATTACAGAAAAGGGAGAATATTTTGCAGAAAATAAATAAATTTTAGCTAGTTTGAACTCTGGTTATGAATACCTACAGAAATCATGAAAGAAAAAAATTGAATTCTTCTCCCTTATCTGATATACTCTGGACGGCCTTTATGGAAGACAGAGAAAAGAGATCAGTCATGGAGACTCTCCTTTTTCTTTCAGGAGAACCAATAACCTTTGCTACTATAAGGGATGTTATTGATCTTCCTGAGCCCGAAATAAAAATGCTCATGGACGAACTCGTTATGCAGTACAGGGAACGAAACGGAGGGTTATTCATAGCTGAGATAGCTAACGGTTACCAGATGGTAACAAATCCTGGTTATTCTGAATGGGTAATAAAATTCAGAAGTACCCAGCTATCGAGCAAACTCTCGATGCCTGCACTTGAGACCCTCTCCATCATTGCATACAAGCAACCCTTAATCAAGGCAGAGATCGAGCAATTGAGAGGTGTCAATTCAGATAGTGCCATCAGGACCCTTCTTGAAAAAAGACTGATAAAGGTAATAGGTCGTAAAGAGGCACCGGGCAGGCCATTTCTCTATGGGACAACAAAAGAATTTTTGCAATATTTTGGCTTAAAAGATCTTACAGAGCTGCCGACCCTTAAAGACCTCGTGAGAGAAGAGGCAGCCTAATTTTGGGGGGTATTATTATGAGAAGATTTTTTGTATTGATCTTACTCTTAACATGTTCCCTTCTCCTCCCTGCTTACACGTTTGCAGACACAATGTATGTCGTTAAAAAAGGGGACAGTCTTTACAAGATTTCGAAAAAATTCAAGGTTTCAATCAGAGCAATAAAGAACAATAACGAACTTATATCATCTCGCCTTAAACCAGGAACAGAAATAATTATTCCGACAAAAGACAAAAAGCAAGAGACAACTCTTCAAACATCAAGCGTAAAGCATAATTCGTCAAAACCAAACACTGAAGACAAAGCCTCAGTTTATAAAGCTGAAGATGAACCTTATCGTTATACAGTAAGAAAAGGTGACACCCTGTTAACTATATCAAAGAAGTTTTCCGTCCCTGTTACCGAGATCAGAGAAATGAATGACCTCAGATCAACAAAACTTAAACCTGGACAGCAACTCATTGTCAAACGGACAGGACCAAGGACATATATAGTACAAAAAGGCGATAACATTTGTAAGATTGCCAAAAAATTTGATATTGATCTGGATGAACTGAAAGGCATGAATGATCTTGAAACAGATATCTTGAAACCAGGCCAGAAACTTCTTCTTGAGCCCCAGGCAGAACCAGATGAAATAACAATGTCAAACTATGAGGCAATACTGTCACAGGCACAAATAGAGAAGGAAATTCAGGGTGTCACCGAATCTGAAGAAATCAGTTTGAAAGATAAGCTTATCCTTTTTGCAAGAAAATTCATCAACATCCCTTACCGGTTCGGTGGAAACAGTCTTCTCGGCATTGACTGCTCAGCATTTGTTCAGAAGGTTTATGGTATGATTGGAGTAAACCTACCACGCTCAGCGAGAGAGCAATTCCATGAAGGCATGTATATTGATAGTGCAGAACTATCCATAGGTGACCTTGTATTCTTCAGGACCTATGCCCCCTTTCCTTCACATGTAGGGATCTACCTCGGAGATAACCTTTTCATTCATGCTTCTTCAAAAGGAAAGAGGGTTACGATAAATAGTCTCATGGAACCTTACTATTTCAAGAGATTTATAGGGGCAAAGAGAGTTATCGGGGGAGACACCATAGACGGAGGATAAAAGGTCTCCTTTAATCCACCGCATACATTACTTTCCCCATATCAGATATATCATATCCTCCAAGACTTACTACCATCTCCTTGAATTCTTCATCTTCCCTTATAATCTTCAAGAGATACTGGATCATATCGGTCTGGAAGAACTCATAAGGCATGGCAAGGTCATATCTTTCTTTTGTAACAGGAATAAAATCAAGCCCTAAGGCCACAGCAGATGCAAGGATTGCAAGGCCTGTATCTGCAACCCCAGTGAGTACTGCAGATGCTACACCCATATGGGTATACTCCTCCCGCTCATAACCCCTGACCTCTTTCGGGCTTATTCCAAATTCCCTTAAGCACTTGTCTGTAAGGAGCCTTGTTCCTGCACCTGCCTGTCTATTAACAAAAATGACATCACCTCTTGTTAAATCTTCAAATCCCTTTATGTTCTTTGGATTGCCTTTGAGCACAAGAAGCCCTTGTTCTCTATAGACAAGATTAATGAGAACAATCCTTTTATCGGAAATGAGTCTTTTGATAAAGGGTACATTGTACTCCCCTGTCTCCTCATCAAGGAGATGCGTTCCCGCAAAATGTGCTTCACCTCTCTTTAATGCCATCAGGCCACCCATTGAGCCCACATGAGCTGAAGAAAGGGACAATTTCGGATACCTCTTCTTCAATACGTTGGCAAGCAGATCCAGGGCATTATCATGACTCCCAATGCAGACAATCGTATTTTCGATATCAGCTTGAGATCTTATGAGTTCCACCTCTACCTCTGTTCCTGCCCCGATTCCTTCAGACATGGCAGGTATCCTGACAAAGCCATCAGCGCGCACTAGAGACATAAGCACTCCCGCACCACGGCTAACAGGGGTTGCTATAAAATTATTCCCCACTTTTCCTATTTTCACTCTCAGGAATTCCTCATGGCCGAGGGTAGATGCAACCTGTCTCGAAATTTTTGCCCTGATCATTGCAGGTTCTTCAACCTCAAGGCCTTGCCATTGGCAGATAAGAGGCTTCGCAAACAACTGAAATGTTAAATATGCAGATACAGGATAGCCAGGGATACCGAGCACAGGTTTACCCTTCACCCATCCGAGGATGACAGGCTTGCCAGGTTTAATATTAACACCGTGAATTATAACCTCTCCAAGCTCTCTTATAGCTCCTGCAGTAAAGTCCTCGGAACCGGCAGATGCACCTGCATTGATAACAACTAAATCTCCCATATCAAGGGCATCGAGTATTGCCTTCTTTATTTCATCGAACATGTCAGGCACTATCCTGAACCTTACTGGCTCCCCGCCCCATTCTGAGACAAGGCCACTCAGAATTCTCGAGTTGGATTCAATAATATCACCCCGCTTCAATTCAGTACCAGGTTCTACAATCTCTGTACCCGTGGGGATAATGACTACCCTTGGCTTCCTTCTCACCACTACCTCTGTATGCCCACCCGCAAGCATTGCACCGATATCAACGGGTCTTATTTTGTAATTTTCTGGGAGTATTAACTCCGTTGCTACAATGTCCTCACCAATTACTCTCACATGCTGCCAAGGTGTTGCAGGCGTAATGATCTCGATATACTCAGTAATGTTCCGCCCCCCTTTAACCCCCTCTTGCCCCCCCTTAGTAAGGGTGGGATGGGGGGGTAAAGTCTGATTGCTGATTATATTTACATCCTCTATCATTACCACTGCATTGAACCCATCAGGCATCGGGTCACCCGTATCTACATAGACAGCCTGTTCACCTATACTGAGCCTCTTGGGACTCGTCTCTGAAGCGCCAAAGGTATCAGCAAACCTGACAGCATAACCATCCATTGCTGAGGAGTGATAGAAAGGGGAAGAAATTTTTGCGATAACTGCCCCTGCTGTAATCCTTCCAAGGGAATCTTTCACCTGAATAGTTTCACCTGAAAGAGGTCGTCCAACTCCCTCAGATTCAAGCTTTCTCAGCCACTTTGACAGTGCTTCATCTAAGGGTGTGCCTTCAAGATAGATTTCTCGGGACATTATTTCTTAGCTGAGCAACTTTTTGATCATGGACTTAAGTTCAGCAAGGTCCGATGACTTGACAATGTAGGCCTCTGATGCCCATACAGAAAAATCATCCCTGTAATCGTAAGCCGTGGACATAATGATGGGCAACTTCGGTTTCTTCTCCTTCATCTGTCTCAGGAGATGGATACCGTCTACATCGGGCAATCGTATATCGAGCGTAACAAGGTCAGGATTTTCTTTCTCGAACATCTCCATTGCCTCAGCTCCATTCGCTGCAACAACAATTTCATAGCCCTCCTCAGTAAGCTCTTCCTTGTAAAGCCTCTGGATATGCAAGTCATCATCAACAACAAGTATCTTCATTTTGCTCCCCCATTTCACTTCTCACTTTTAAAAGGCAGGAAGACCTTGAAGGTGCTTCCCGCGTGAGGTTTACTTTCAACCTCAATCCTTCCATCATGTTTTTCTATAATCTTGTGTGTGATCGTAAGTCCAAGACCGGTGTTTCCAGAACTCTTCGTGGTAAAAAATGGGTCAAAAATAAACGGCAGTACTTCATCTGATATACCACACCCTGTGTCTTTTATCTCAATAACAGTATAGCCTTTCTTCAGATATGTTTTAACAACAATTGTGCCATCGTTTCCGATAGCATGAATAGCGTTTGAGAGGATATTGAGCAAAGCCTCTCTGACATTGCCTGGGTCTACATGTACCTCAGAAGATGCATGAAGATCCTTTACGAGGACTATCCGCTTTTCATCAAGCTCGGATTTCATCACGGCAGTGACTTCATCTATGAGAGAGTCAATATTGACCATACGCTTTTCAAGACTTACCCCTCTTACATAGGCGAGAATCTCACCGAGGATCTTCTCGAGTCCTGCGACTTCTCCGGCAATGATCCCTGCATATTCCTTGAGATCTCCCTCTAAATTCTTTTCGAGTCTCCTTGCAAATCCACCAATAGAAACAAGAGGATTTCTGATATCATGAGCTACCCTCGCCGCAACTTCTCCGAGTGCCGCCATCCTCTGTTTCATAACAAGTTGCTCCTGTAATGTTTTAATATCTGTTATATCTCTCATTACATTAACGGTACCTATGAATTCCCAGGTGCTATCAAATATCGGAGAGCTTGAGGTAAGGAAGGTCCCTCCGAGATAGGGTTCTTCGAGTTCTCCGACAAAGGGCTTTTTTGCTGCGATGGTTTTATGATGAGGGCATCTCCGCCGTGGTTCTTTTCTATTATGGAATACCTCATAACACTTCTTCCCTATGATCTCTTCAGACGGCTTACCCAATCTTTCACTCACAGCTTTATTTATCTTTTTGATGACATAGTCCTTAGTAGTAAAAAAGACCTTGTCTGATATAGACTCAAATATATTTTCAAGCTCCTGCTCTGCAAGGGCAACCTGCTCGAAGAGCCTTGCACTCTCTACAACATTTGCGACCTGGTTTGAAAAGGCACTCAAAAACCTCATGTCTTCCTCGAGGATAGGTCTCCTGTTGAACTGGTTGTCAACCCAGATAACACCGATCACCTTATCCCTTGATACCAGAGGTGCAACGGCATAAGCCTGAGTACCTAGTTGCTGAGATAGGACAAAGTCCGAGAGCGGCTCTCCGTTTACATTCTGAACATTAAAGGGTCTCTTCTCTTTAACAGTCTTTGTCAGGATTGTCTCCTCTGATAGAGGTATTTCAATACCAAGGCTCAGCTTATCAAGGAATGATTCTTTTCGCAATGGCCCAGTTTCGATATCCCGGATTATGTCTGACAGGGTCTTTTTCTCCAGGGAAAGCCTACTCCATATCTGGAATGCCTCTTCAGAGCTCGCAGGTCCAACTCCCAGAGCCCCTTTCAAACAATACTTATCCTCATCAACAAGAAAGAGAATTGCACGGTTAAAGCCGAGACCGTCGCTCATGGTTACGGCGGTAAGAATCATCCTCAAAAGCCTGTCGAGTTCAAGAGTGCCCCTCATCGCTGAACTGATAAAGAAGAGTCGTGAGAGTTCCTGGTTTCTTTTGACCAGTTCCTTCTCGATGCGCTTTTTCTCAGAGATATCCCTTGAGATGCAGATAGCTCCTACAGTCCTTCCCTCTGCATCTTTTATCGGAGAAAGGGTAAGACTTGCATCCAGGATCGTTCCATCTTTCTTCTGTCTGACAGTTTCGTAATCCTTCAGGACCTCTCCATCCCTTATTCTATCGATTTTTTCCCTCTCAGCCACGACAAGGAATCCCGGGACGAAAGGCAAAAATCTGCCTACTGCCTCTCCCTTTGTAAAGCCGTACATCTTCTCTGCACCCTTGTTCCACGATGTAACAATACCATCCAGGTCAAAGGTGACTATAGCATCAGGGAAGTTTTCAATGATGCCTTCGAGATTCTCTCTTATCTCTGTACCTTGACGATTATCCACCACAAACCTTTTCTAAACTGCACCTTTTTTCTTTTTGACAGCATAATCGTAGAGTTCTATGTATCTTTCTGCTGATTTTTCCCAGGAAAAGTCCTTCTTCATAGCATCTCTGATTACCTTCTGCATTTTATCCCCATCAGTATAAAGGCAGAATGCCCTTTTTATTGCGTCTTGCATAGCAGAAGGGGTGAAGTCAAAAAAAAGGAATCCTGTCCCCTTTGAGGCCAAAGGGTTATAGTCTTGTACTGTATCTGCAATACCACCTGTTTTTCTTCCTATAGGAATACAGCCATATCTCATTGAAATAAGTTGGCCGAGTCCGCATGGCTCATACTTCGAGGGTATGAGAAAGAAGTCTGAGCCCGCATAAATCTTGTGGGCAAGGGGTTCCTCAAAGCCAATGGTAACAGAGACCCTACCTTTGTATTTACGAGCAGCCTCTGAAAAGCCAATTTGGAATGACTCATCTCCTTTACCCAAAAGGACAAGGTTTCCCCCTAACGATACGAGTTCCTCAAGAGATTGCAGAACAAGGTCAAACCCCTTCTGTGCAGAGAGCCGTCCTACTATTCCTATAAGGGGCCTGTCTACATTATCAAGAAATACCCCTTTTACGAGACGTCTCTTACACTCGACCCTACTACGAAGGTCATCAGTGCCAAACTTTTTTGGTATAAATTCATCTCTTGAAGGATCCCACTCATGATAATCTATTCCGTTTATGACACCATAGAGGTCCTTCTCCCTCGTCTGCAAAACGCCTTCGAGACCGAACCCAAATTCTTTCTGGAGGATCTCCTTTGCGTATGTATTACTCACCGTCGTAAGTACATCTGCGGATATGAGACCGGCCTTGAGAAAGTTTATCACCCCATAAAACTCTATCCCTTCAGGGCTGAAAAGCTCCCATCCAAGACCAGTAAGGGGCATCTCAGAAGATGAAAAAAGCCCCTGATATCCCAGGTTGTGTATGGTGAGTAAGGAAGCTGTATCTTTGAAAAATGTATCAAAATATGTCGTCTTGAGATATAAAGGGATAAGACCTGTCTGCCAGTCATGACAATGAATTACATCAGGTCTGAAGTTGAGTGCTTTGCATGTTTCAAGTACCCCTCTTGAGAAAAATATGAATCGAGATGCATTATCACTATAATCTCCCTGGGGTGTACCATATAATTCCTCTCTATCGAAGAACTCATCACATTCGATAAAATAGACTGAAGATCTGTCACGAAACAGCCTCCCCTCGATCTCTCTCTCGCCAACAGGAACCTTTATCTTTAACCCCATGTCTGTCAGGGTCACATTTCCTTCCTTTATCCTTTTATAGAGAGGCAGGATAATATATGCTTCTTTATTCATCCCCTTGTACTCCTTGAGAAGGGTACCGGTAACATCTGCGAGTCCTCCGGTCTTAGCATAGGGTACTGCTTCAGGAGTTGCAATTAGTATCTTCATATCTTTGCTTCCCTCATAAACCTTGCTGCCTCTTCAGGTGGTGTGGGATTAATGTAAAATCCCGAGCCCCACTCGAAACCTGCAATCTTTGTGAGTTTTGGAAGGAGTTCCAGATGCCAGTGATAATACTCATTCATTCCATCACGGAGAATAGACGTATGGATCAAAAAATTATAAGGAGGTATATCGAGTATCCTATCCATCTGCCTCAAAACCCTCTGGAGTATATCTGCAAAACCAGAGAAATTCTCTCTCGGTGGATAGAAATGAGGCTCGTGCTCCTTGGGGAGAATCCATGTTTCAAAGGGTGACCTTGATGCGTAGGGCGCAAGGGCGACATAACCATCGTTTTGATATATAATCCTCCTGCCATCTTCGAGTTCCTGAGTTATGAGATCACAGAATATGCACCTATCCTTAAAGTCATAATACTTACTGGCTGCTTCTATTTCCTCCCTGACTAGTTTGGGGATAATGGGAAGCGCTATCAATTGGGAATGGGTATGTTCAAGGGATGCGCCTGCTACCTCTCCTTCATTCTTGAATATCATCACATACTTGAATCTCCCATCCTTTTTAAGGTCCATGAGCCTGAGGTAATACGCCCATAATACATCCTCGACAGTCTTTATGGGCAGTGTTGCGAGAGATTGATAGTGTTCAGGTGTCTCCACAATAACCTCATGTGCACCTATACCATTCATCCTGTCAAAGATTCCTTCCCCCATCTTATTCAAGTCACCATAAATCTCGAGGGCAGGGAATTTGTTAGGCATGACCCTCAATTTCCACCCTGGTGTATTCGGTTTTGTGTCGAGAGGTCTGAAAGCCATTATCTCCGGTGGCGTTGTGTATTCATTCCCAGGGCAGAAGGGGCAGAACCCGCCCTTCTTTCTTTGGGAGGAAGGAGAAATAAAATCTGTTGGTCTCTTACCTCTTTCTACAGAGATGATAACCCAGCGGCCAGTTATAGGGTCCCTCCTGAGTTCAGACAAATACCCTCCTCTTAACAGGGTTTATGCGGTTTCTTGGGTTTACATGGTTTCTTGGGTTATAAAACTCAAGAAACTCAATGAACTCAATAAACCCGAGACCCTTTTTGGACGGCTTCATAACCTTCGCCGTAGACATTTATTGCTCTATACTCAAAGCCAATTCGTGTTTATTATATCACAATAAAATATAAGATATAATAGCTCATGAAACCTACATTTATTCACAGACTGGTCAATAGCCCTTTTGAAGACCCTTCTCTTTTTATCAGAATTATGAGGGAAAGGAGGGCATTTTTATTTGACATTGGCAGCATATACAGACTAAAACCCGGCGACTTGCAGAAGATAACAGATGTGTTTGTAACACATACTCATATAGACCATTTCGTTGGGTTTGACACTCTGCTCAGAGCCCTCCTCAGGAGGGATACACCCCTGAGGGTATATGGCCCTGCAAACATAACGGACTGTATCGAGGGCAAGCTAAGAGGTTATACATGGAATCTTATTAAGGAATATCCTCTGAAGATAAAAGTCGTTTGTATAAAGGAGGACAAAATAACCACCTCAAGCTTTTATGCTGAAAACTGCTTTGAAAGGACTCAAGATGGTGTGTCCATCTTCGACGGCACCATCTTGAGGGAGCCTCTCTTCAGGGTAAAGGCTATCCAGTTAGATCATCAGGTACCATGCCTGTCCTTCTCCCTCGAAGAAGAATTTCACATCAATATCAATAAGGCTGCCTTACATGAGAGGGGACTTCCTGTTGGACCATGGCTTTCAGAACTGAAGAATGCTATGAGAGGGCAAAAATCAGGGGATACTGAGTTCATAATCTCTAACAGGAGATATTCCCTCGAAGAGTTGAAAGAAATTACTCAGATAACAAAAGGTCAGAAGGTTTCGTACGTCACCGATGTATCTTTAAGTGATGAAAATATTAAAAAGATTATTGAGCTTGTGTGCGACTCCGATACTCTCTACTGTGAGGCCTATTTCCTGGAAAAAGATAGAGATAGGGCATTAGAGAGGTTTCATCTTACAGCAAAGACTGCCGGAAAGATTGCAAAGGAAGCGAAGGTCAAGAATCTTGTCGTCATGCACTTTTCACCTAAATACAGAAAGCAGTCAGAAACACCAGAGGATGAAGCGATGAGGGAGTTCAGAGGTTTAACCCCACCACCCTCCCCTTAGTAAGGGGAGGTTAAGGAGGGGTCTTGAAAACCAGCACTGCATTCACGCCGCCAAAAGCCAAAGGAATTAGAGAGAGCAGTCCTTGAATCCTATTTATTATTGACCTCGCCTCAAAGGTCTATTAAACTTAATTTATGGAATCGGGTAAAGACAGAAGGCGGTTTACAAGATATAAGCTGACATCAGAAGTAATGGCTTCTCTTGGGGGAGACTTTTTCAGGGTCAACATCAGTGAGTTCTCCTTAGGGGGACTCAGCTTTCATATCGATAAGAAGCCCATCACTCCGGGCGCTATCATAGACCTCAAGATAAAAGACCTCAACTTAGATATCCAGGGCAGAGTTGTCTGGACAAAGGAGGAAGATCCCTTTCTAAGGGTAGGAATTGAGAGGTTGTCAATCTATGGCAATCTAAAACACTTCCCCCTTTCAGATATCTTTCTGGGTCTCCAGAGGTCTGAAAAGACAGGCATCCTTGAGATGAAAAATGGCCATATCTTGAAAAAGATATACATAAAGAATGGGGATATGCTCTTTGCTACATCGAACCAGGAAGAGGACCGTCTCGGGGAGGTTCTGGTAAAGGCTGGGAAGCTCACCCTTGAGCAGTACTACCAATCGATTGAATCCATGAAGAAGACAGGGAAGCGTCAGGGTGCGGTTCTTGTTGAGCTTGGCTATCTCAAACCCAAAGACCTTATCTGGGCAGTAACGCATCAGGTTGAGGAGATCATCCTGAGCCTTTTCCAGTGGGAAGATGGTGAGTTTGAATTTAAGGAAATCCCTCTGCCTTCAGATGAGGTCATAACCCTGAAACTCAGTGCAGCAAACCTTATTTATCGAGGCATAAAGAGAATTGATAATTTCACCTATCTGAAAGATGGATTTTTACCCATGGATGCAGTACTAGACTACTCAGCAGACCCAATGGATCTTTTCCAGGATATCAGACTTGAAGCGCAGGATAAAGAAATCCTTTTCCTTATAGATGGCAGCCGTAACGTTCAGGGTATACTTTCCCTTTCACCCTTAGACAATCTTCAGACAATGAAAATGCTTTATGCCCTTATGAATGCAAGGCTTATAGAAATCAAAGAAAAGGGTCAGGAACGAGAAGATACCATCACTGAAGAGATCCTGAAAGAACCTGAAGAAGAGTTAGACTCCGCTTTTATGGATGAAGTTGAGGAACTCTATAGCAGGCTTCCATCCGCAGATTACTATAACATCCTCGGTATTACAAAATGGTCTACTCCTGATGAGACTAAAAGGGCCTACCTTAAAAAGGCCAAAGAATTTCATCCTGATAAACACTTCTCTTTGATGTCCGAGATTTTAAAGAGCAAATTAAATTCTATCTTTTCATATCTGACCATCGCATATAAAACCCTCTCACACCCCCAAATGAAGATGGAATATGACCAGAACCCACCATCTAAGGCTGCATTTGTGGAAGGCCAACCTCTTGAAATGGCAAAAGTTAGGTTCGAAGAAGGTAAAAAAGCCTTCTGGGATAAATTATATGCTCAAGCAGCAGAGTTATTAGGACAGGCTGCTTATCTCGATAGTTCGGTAGCAAGCTATCACTTCTATCTCGGTATGGCATTGATGAATGGAAAAAAATTCCGTGAGGCACAGGAGGCTATAAGTAATGCCCTTAAGCTTGATCCCCTGAATGCCAATTATATGGCTGAACTCGGCCATATTTATCTTGAACTCGGTTTTAACTCAAGGGCAAAAGCCACCTTTGAGAAGGCAATACAACTCGATCCCTCCAATAAAAGGGCAGCCGAGGGTCTACAGAAGATTTCGAATTGAGGATTTCGAACTGGCAAGAATCTAGAACAAGAAACAACAAGGTCATTGCGAGGGACAAAGTCTCGAAGCAATTTCAAAGGTTCGGAACAAGCTCCGCAATCTCGCCTTTTCTGAAGAGATTGCCACGGTCGAAACGACCTCGCAATGACAGGCACAATCGATACCTGCAATGGTTATCGCTGGATTTGGGTTACTGGAGTTTCCTCAAAATTTTGTCTGTAAGACTAATAATCCTTTGATATATAAGGAGAAACAATCTTATAGAACTGGAAAATAATAGATTTTAATTCTTAGTCAGGCAGGATGCCTGACCTATTTTCATTGTGTATTGAAAATAGCCAATGTATATGGAAAATAGCCGAGGCATCTTGCCTCGGCTTAGTCAATTGAGTATCCAAAAGGACAAAAACTCAGGAAACTCCAAATTTGATTTGGGTTATTATTGACAAAAGTATAACTTTAAGTTATTCTTTTAGTATGAAAACAGCGATATCTATACCGGACGAAATATTCAAAGAAATAGAGAAGTTTGCCGAAGAACACAATTACTCAAGAAGTGAAGTATTTGTTATCGCAGTCAAAGAGTTTTTTGAAAAACTGAAATCAAGACAACTTTTAGATATCCTTAATGAAGTTCATCAAGATATCGAAACTTCCGAAGATACTGCGCTAAGAAAAAAGGCTATCAAGCACTACGCAAAAAGGGTTTTAAAAGAGCCTTATTAATACAGGCGCATTAAGTAAAAGTCATTGTGAGGAGTCAGCCTTAGGCGGACGACGAAGCAATCTCAAAGTTGTGAAGCGAGATTGCCACGCTTCCGGGGTCGCTCGCAATGACAATGTAAAAGGATACAGATAAATGGATATAAAACAAGGGGACATCTACTGGATTGATTTCGGTAGTCCAAAAGGATCAGAACCTGGATATAAACATCCACATGTTGTTATTCAGAATAATATCTTTAATGCAAGTAAGATCAATACAGTAGTTGTCTGTGCCCTGACATCCAATCTAAAATGGGCAAAATCTCCTGGAAATGTATTAATTAAAAAAGGAGAGGGCAATATTCCTAAGGATAGTGTGGTAAACATATCACAAATTGAAACCATAGACAAATCATTCCTTATAGAAAAGATAGGCACTTTATCTCCATCAAGAATTAAGCAGATAATAGAAGGCATTCAACTCTTAATGGAGCCAAGAGAAATTTAACTTTCTATCCAGCCAGCTATTTTGCTCCCTTTTGACTTTTTTCTGAAATCTTCAGTTTTTCAGCTTTTCGGACTCTCTCCCCCCTTTTTTAAAGAGCTTGCTATATTACAGAGAGGAAGGGAAAGCTTAAAAAAGGCTATACTCCTTTTTGCAAACAATAGCCAGTTGGTAAAAACCAACTTAAAGAAAGGAGTATAGCCATGAGAAATA
>Ga0315282_10003950_pt1 | contig 26244 bp, 21 predicted proteins | sample YL17G07_20_MG_FD_203693 | JGI IMG/M metagenome (GOLD analysis project Ga0315282, IMG submission 203693) | Sediment microbial communities from Yellowstone Lake, YNP, Wyoming, USA - YL17G07_20 | ecosystem: Environmental > Aquatic > Freshwater > Lake > Sediment | place: USA: Wyoming | collected... | reverse complement strand
TAAGAGGTATGGTCACAAATTCTACCTATTTTTCAACCATCGAGAATATGCAGATAAAGATTGATCAATTCTTGGGAGGACAAAAATTCAACTTCAATGTGTCCAACTATTTATGTCGTTGACTATATTTCAGATACTTTTCTATACAAGTATTTTTTAAAACCAAGGTCATACCAGAATCAATGATTGAGGGAAACAACAATCAAACACTATTAGATGTTCCGTACTTCCAGCAGACACGCACTGCAACGTGCGGTCCTGCTTGTCTTATGATGGTGATGAAATATTGGAAACATTCGTTTACGTATTCACGCCGCGTTGAATTTAACCTGTGGATGAAGAGCTTTTCGTTGCTCTTGTTTGGGGGGACGTACCAATTCGGTTTAGCAAAAGCTGCGGTAGATATGGGGTATAAGTCTGAGATCTATCAAAAAACAAAATTTTCTCAGAATTATTCAAGAGTACCCCGATTATTTGATTTCATTGAATTCGTTGTTTCTCATAGTGCTCGCTGCGTACGCGTTCCAATCCACTGCAACCGCGATGTTACAACGGTGATTCAAGAATTGTTACGTCATAGGGTTCCTCCAATTGTATTTATGACTCTGAAACCTCTTGCGGGTGAGAGTGCATTCCACTGGGTTGTTGTTACAGGAATGGACAACCAGAATGTCTATATGAACGACCCGTACGTCCCAATAGGCTCGTCGTTGAAGATGAAGAAAGGATATCCTGTTTCTTGGGAGATTTTCCAAAAGGCAATCGCCACAGATACGGGAAGAAACCTACGCCTTCCACCCTGCGTCGTCTCAGTCTATAAATAATGGTATGTTTAAACGATCGTAATTTCATGCCTAACCTTTTAAAATGATTCTCTTTTTGCAGGATAGATGAGGATCTTAATAACCGATGAAATGCGACAGTATATGAAATCAATGTAAGAACAAAGAACCTTTATGGTTTAAAACAGATATTTCGATCACAGGTACCTTCGGTATTGGCGCATTGTTCACACTCCGTTTGAATCACGGTGTGGGTGATGTTATACGTTGATTTCAACATGTCATTGATTTCGGTGATGATCTTGTTAAGCGAATTTACATCCTTGGCTTCAATTAAAACATGTGCACTTAGCGCGTACACATCCGAGGCAATACTCCAGATGTGAAGGTCATGAACTTCTTTCACACTTGGTATTTTTCGAATATCATTCGATACCTTCAATAAATCGATATGTTCAGGAACCGCTTCCATAAGGATATGCGTTGATTCTCTGATTAACCGAAGACAGCTAATGAGAATAAACACTCCTATAAGTGCGCTCACGATAGGATCAAAGATGTAATTTCCTGTCACGATGATGAACACACTTGCGATTACCACACCGATGGAAGAGACGGTATCGCTGAGCACATGGAGGTATGCGCCTCGTACATTCAGATTATGTTTTTCGTCGCTTTGCATCCGTATAACAACATAGAGGTTCGCGGCAAGCCCGATGATCGCAATGATGAACATCTCAGGTCCGTTAATCGTTTGAGGCGAAAGAAATCTACGGTATGATTGATAAAAGATATACAACGTGAGGAAAATAAGAATAATCCCATTTGCGACCGCGGCAAGAATCTCCGCGCGATAGAACCCGTAGGTAAACTCTTTTGTCGACGCACGTTTTGATAGACGCATCGCAAAATACGCAAGCAATAACGCGAGCAGATCGATAAGGACATGGCCAGCATCACTGATCAATGCCAAGCTATTTGTGTATATACCTCCCACTACCTCCATAATCAAAACGAACGAGGACAGGAAAATAAAAATCCTGAATTTCTTCTGTAAAATGTCCCGCTGAATCATACAATCTCAATAACAGCATTAACTATTAAAAAGATTGTTTTTCTTTGTTTCATAATAATGATTCTACGGGGCTACAATAATCGAGGCAGCTTAGTTCCTTCCACTTTGATGCTGACGACCTGTTCACCAATCTTTTGTAAGTTCTCAGGTTTGATTTTCGTTTTTTTAATCAACATCTGCGCCTCTTCATCATTAATCATAAGTTCAATGGGAAAGCAGGTTTCGTCTACTATCTTGACCCTCTGAAACCCAGCCTTTTTTATCATTTGTATATAGGTATCTTTAAGCACGGCACCAGAAATACAACCAACGTATCCAGCAACAGAATTTTTTATGAACGCAGGAAGCTCTTTGAGCAGCACAATATCAGAGATCATGAACCGTCCCCCTGGCTTCAGCACTCGAAACATTTCTTGGAATACTCGTTTTTTATCCGGTGAGAGATTAATCACACAATTTGAAATAACGACATCCACAGTGTTATCAGCGACCGGAAGATTTTCGATCTCCCCCAGTCTGAATTCAACATTTCGATAGCCACCTTTTTCCGCGTTATCCCATGCTTTATCGATCATTTCAGGTGTCATATCAACGCCAATGACTCTTCCTTTCGTCCCGACGGTACTTGCGGCAAGAAAACAATCAAATCCGGCGCCCGAGCCAAGGTCAAGCACGACCTCTCCTTTTTTTAAGGAGGCAAGCGCTGTCGGATTTCCACATCCAAGACCAAGATTTGATCCTTCTGGTACTCCTTTCAAATCCTGTTCCTTGTAACCGATGCTTTTGCTAATCTCCTTTATCTGAGAACTTCCACAGCAGGAGCTCGTAGGTTTCCCGCCAACGTTATTTTTTTTCGCTATATCTGCGTAACCTTTTCGGACGATTTTTTTGATATCTTTCTTCTTCATTACCCTCTCAATTAAGCCTTGTCTATATTAACGTAATTGATAAACCTTAAAACATTGATATTTATTTGACGCAGGTTTTTATTTGGTGTGTTGCAACCGGAAGATATCGACTTCTTTGAATTTCCCTTCCATGTTCTGCACAGGTTTAATAGGCAGTGTAAACCTCACTCGCGTCGCCAAGGCCATTGGGTTTTGTTTTTTCTTCTTCCCGCCGTCTTAAAAAAGTAAACAGGGACTCTGACATATCGCCCTCATGCTCATCTAAAGTCTCGGAATCCTCTCCTCCATGTGATTGATCATGGAGTTTTCCGAGGCATTCTTCTTCACGTAATGTCCGTACAATTTCAGGGTCCTCTTTTTTCACACAATTCCACCTTGAAACAATAATGTGAACAATTCTTATTCTTCCATATCGTAATATACTGTTCGGTAAAGAAGAATAAACATGCGGTAATCATTGATGATCCCTTCCGTAATGGTACAAAAAAAGTAAGCATTTTTTTTGGTATAAAACATTAATAGAGACAACTTTCTTAATGGGACTGTTTCATTGATTAATGTCGCCGCTCCCCTGATTTCACCGGTCGTTGCTTAATTTTCTGTTTTGATTTTTTCTGTAATTCCGAAAGTTGCTCCTGTGCCTTTTTCCGCTCAGTCATATCACGAGCGATACACAGCATGAGTTTCTTATCGCCGCAATCAATAATACGAGAATGGATTTCTAATGGGAGAACGGTCCCATTTTTTGTGACATGTGTTGATTCAAACGTATGTTCCCCGGTTTCTTGTAGCTTTTTTATGTGCGACCTGTTCCGCGTTTCATATTCCGAGGCAACAAGCTGATGAAAGTTCATCCCCATCATCTCTTCCTTGGTATACCCATGTGATGTGTAAGCTGCCTTATTCACATAAAGAAAATTTCCCTCGAAATCACAAAGAAAAATTGAATCGGCTGTGAAGTCCAAGAGCCGTTCTTTTATTATTAGCTCTTGTTCTAATGTCTTTCGCTCTGTGATATCGCGAGCGATCGTTGACGCGCCAATAATTTTTCCGTTGTCGTCTTTAATCGGAGAAATCGTAAGAGAAACGGTGATGCATTGCCCGTTTTTTTTCCTTCGGATGGTTTCGTAATGATTAACTCGTTCCCCTTGTTTAATCCCTTTAAGGAGATCCATGATTTCATTTGGATGCCCGGGTGGGAGCAACAAGGAAATTGGATGACCGATGACTTCCTCTTTCGCGTAGCCGTAGATCCGTTCAGCTCCTAGGTTCCAGCTTATGATTATACCTTCAAGGTTTTTACCGATGATCGCATCATCGGATGATTCAACGATTGCAACGATTTCTTTCATCGTTTCATCAGCGCGCTTACGGTCAGTGATATCAGAAATCATCACAAGACTTTGAATGACGTTTCCCCACTCGTCTTTTATAGAGACGCCTCGTACCAACCCGATCCGTTTTTGTTCATTTTTTGTGAGGAACTCAAGTTCGTAGGGTGGCACCTCTTTCCCTAGAATCCTCATCAAAAATTTGTTTTTAGCTTTGAGTTTCTCGTCAACCGTCAGAAATGGGACTTCTAAAAAGGTTTTTCCGATTATTTCATCAGGTCGAAATCCGAGCCAATCATACAATCGTTCGTTCACGTCGAGAAAAACCCCATTTTTGTCAAGGAGCGCGATTCCATCGGGGGAGAGTCGGAAAATCTTTTCATATCGCTCTTCAGCCGCGAGTAGCCTCCGCTCGTAATCAATACTTACTTGTATCGTGTTTCCTCTATTTGTTGCATCTTCGTTTCTTTGATCCGTCTGAGATGGACCCATATACGAATGTTCAAAAAAATCACTTTCATTATGTGAACCTCGAATTTTACTATGCAATCTTCCAAGTTGTTCTTCTTCTCGGAGTTCTTTAACGATTTCGGGGTCATCTCTCATATCGCTATCTCCTCTATGATATCTCCCATATGATATGTAGCTTAAAGAGTGTAGTACACAAGCCAGTTTCAGCACTTCTTCAATTCGTTCCCATCCGATGAACGATACTATTCAAGTAATTTTGCTATAAAACTGTAACACCAAAGAGATTTAGTACTTTGTTATTTTTTACAGTGACCGATAATCATTCAAATTATTCAAATGTGGATCTGTATGCAAAAAAAGAATGCTGCAACAACTATCTTTCATTACCATGGATTCGCAATTAAGTCACATCCTGACGTTTATGAACCTGCAGAGGACACGTTTCTGCTTCTTGAGACGTTAGACGTTAATCCGAATGATTCAGTTCTCGAAATTGGCACTGGTACCGGATTAATCGCTCTTGACTGCGTCCGCAAAGGAGCCCATGTGATTTGCTCAGACATCAATCCGTTTGCTGTTCTTCTCACACGTCATAATATCGAAACAAATCGAAATCTGCTCAAAGGATCGATTGAAGTCCGACAAGGTGATCTATTTTGTATCCTTCAACATTCAGAGCTGTTCGATATAATCGTCTTCAACCCACCGTATCTTCCTACCAAGAAAAAAGAAAGAGTCGGCGGATGGTTTGATGTCGCGACCGACGGCGGACGAGACGGATTGCTACACACAAAGCGATATATCCATGGTCTCAAGAATCACCTCTTGAGTACCGGTCGCGCATATTTTATTTTCAGTTCCCTTTCCAACAGAACAGCACTGGAAAAATCACTGAAACAGGAAGGATTCCGCTTTGAAATCCGTGCGCGGCGTATGTTTGAAAGTGAGGAGCTCGACGTGTATTGTGTGACTCCGACAGATTAAAATCAATAGAAACACTTACCTAATAAAAACGGAGCGAACGATGAATGACCGAGGAGTACTATCCCTGGGGTGGTGAATTCACCGCATGTTCAGCAACAAGTTGCGTGGCCGTTGTTTTACTGAATATTGATTATACCCCTCCTGATGATGTCGCGATTTACGGTCCTTTAAAAACAGAAAACATTGGCATCGAAAAAATCGTTGCTAATGCGATTTCAAACCCTCATATTCGTTTCCTTGTCGTCTGCGGAGACGATATCAGGGGTCATCGATCTGGCAGCTCGTTGATTGCCTTACATAAAAACGGGATAGATCAGAACCATAAAATTATCGAAGCACCAGGTGCAATCCCCTACATCGAAAATCTCACAGAAGAAGCAATCGCCAGGTTTCGTGCTCAGCTTGAAGTAATGAACCTACTTGGGATTAGAGAGAAACAAAAAATCGACTCTGCAATCATTGATTGCATAAAGAAATCACCGCCATCATTTAGAGAACCATATATCGCGATACGGATCATCCCCGAAGCCGTGGTGAGCCTGACCGATAAACGGGCGTTACATTCGAAAATCATTATCGATTATATGGGGAAAATTAAAAAAAGAGGTGACTAAATGTTTTCATTTACCCATGAACAAAAAGTAGTAGAAATATCAGGAGTTCACATCGGAGGACAACCCGGGTTGCATCCGACCGTCCTTTTTGGTGGCGTATTCTTTAAGGGAGACCCTGATTTTGAGGATGCAAAAAGACACCTTCAAACCCTTGGAAAACTGAGCAAAGACACTGGTGTTCCTGTAATCCCTGATTTCTTTATCCGTAAGGAATCATTTGTTGAAAGCATCATCGAGTTTATCGAAAAGACACTTCCTAGGCATCATCCATTCTCTGTTGATATCATCGACCCATCTATTAAGATAAAAACATTGGAATATTTGCATGAAAAAAAACTTCTCTCACGGACGATATACAATTCGATTCATGTAGGGAGCACAAAAGAGGAGATAGAGACATTAACACGACATCCTCCTGAAGCTGCAATTATTGTCGCGTTCAATCCTAAGGATAAATCACCTGACGGGAAGCTTGAGGTCCTCGAGAATGGTGCGCATCTCACGGAGAAAGGTCTTCTTACGCTTGCGCAAGAGATCGGTATCAAGAACATTCTTATTGACACCGCGGCGCTTGCACCCGGGGAAAATAGCGGGGCGGCGATTGCCGCAATCCCTGTTATTAAAGAAGAATACGGTCTTCCAACAGGGTGCGCGATTCATAACGTCGTAGAGAAATCCATTTGGCTAAACGAATATCCGTTAGTGAAAAAAACCGTGGATGTTGCATCAAATATGAATGTCCCGTTGTTCGGGGGAGACTACGTGATTTTTGGTCCTATTGAAAATGTGGATTTTGTCGTCCCGCTTATCGCATGGCAAGATATTTTAATTTCTGAGTACGCCGAGAATTATTTCGGTGTGATTCCTGATCCATCACATCCCCGGAGGAAACTACATCGATGAACCACACCGTGAAAACAAGCGTTATCGGCTCATACTCCGTGTCCATTAATACCCTGGAATTAATGGATGATTATTTTCATGAGCGAGATAGTTCCTGGGAGAAATATATCAACCAAGCGGTCCATGAGATGGTTTCTGCGGGGATAGATTTGGTTTCCGATGGGCAGACCCGCGATCCCTTCATTCAGCTTTTTACTCGGAGGCTTGGGGGATGCAGGATTCGTGATAGAACCGAAATTGTTGGACCTGTTGAATATCGGGGTCCTATTACGGTCATGGATCAAAAGTACGTACGAAGTATCCTCCCAAAAAAGACCGGTCTTCTCGGGGTTCTCACAGGTCCGTACACGCTTACGAAGTCATGCGTTGATTTATTTTATCATGATGAGAAGCAGCTCTGCTTTGACTTTGCTGTCGCACTGCGAAAGGAAGCGGAACAGCTGCAGGAATTTGTTGATGTGATTAGTATCGATGAACCGTTTTTTTCCCACGAGATGCCAGAATTCGCAGATGAACTCATTGGGACAATCACAAAGCATCTCTCATGTCCCACGCGGTTACATGCATGTGGCGATGTCTCCGGAATGGTTGCGCAGTTGGTGGAGCTGCCTGTGGACATTCTTTCTCATGAGTTTAAGGCATCTCCTCATCTGTTCGATGCTTTTCAGGAGTTTCCCAGTTCAAAGAACATGTGCGTTGGTGCTGTTCGCTCTGATGACACCTGCGTTGAACCCGTGGAGGAAATCGTAAGTCATATCAAGAAAGCGTTCGATATCTTTGGAGATCGTGTTGTTCAAATCGCGCCAGATTGCGGGCAACGACTCCAGCCGCACGATGTCGCGTTTCAGAAATTACAACGTCTTGTAAAAGCAGGAGCGATCATCAATGGCCGATAAGAAAGTCCCCTTGATTGAGGCAAAAAAAACATCAGAAAAGGACGTTATACTGGACCCCCAGGGATTCTTTGTGATCGAGGTGTATGAGAAGGGTATCCGTGTGGAGTATTATTCGAATGTCTATAAGGAGAAACGCATCGTGTCCGGACATCTTGAAAAAGTCTTTACTGGAACAAAAGCAGATGCGTTATCTGATACGATCGCATCCCATATTCCTCGCCTAAGACCGGAGCATTATTTGTACCTTGGTCGAGAACTGCAAAAGGCACAACAAGCGTTTGAGCAGAAGAAAAAATATGTGCAAGGTGGTTGTTAACCCCTAAAAATACGTTCCTCGTATTTTCGCATGGTCTTTTTTCTCTGGAGTAATTGGACTTTTTTCTTCAACGCTGCCATGTCTCTTTTATCTATTTTCGGCTTTGTGTGAAAATATTGTTTATCTCGTGGTGGTCGGTAGTGTGGCCTCATGGTTCCCCCGACAAATCCAAGTTATTATAACTAATAGGCTTTATTTAAGAATGACGAAGAAAAGAATACGCGTTATTTGTGTTTGCTGATGATGCCGTTCCCGTTGATGTGGAATTCTTTTTTTCCGTTGCTCTGTTTCGTCATCACATGTCTCAGGGTGATACGGTCTCCTGGTTTGAACTGCTGGATGTCTTTTACGCAGCGATCCCAGAGGGTGATCTGCTTTTCTTGGCCTTTTTCGTCAATGGTGATCGTGGTGACAAAGCCGAATTCCCCGTCATCTTTGAAAAACGCTCTTGTCGCTTCCTTACGGAGAAGTACACCAGTAATTTCATTGTAATACTCTGAAGATGATTCCTTCAAGGACGGTACCTCAACCGGTTCGACATCCAAAAGACCCCAGCGCCCAAGGTTGATCTCTAAGCCCCCTGTGTACCCGCGCTTTGTATATCCGTTGATGACTTTCACCGTCGTCCCAATCTGAATCTCCTTGTTTTTAATATGATCGATGTCGTCATTCCAAAGCACGAGGCGGCAGGTTCCTGTGTCATCCGCGATCTCAAGGTTAATGACTTTTCCTGCGGTTCCATTTTTCCGTTTGAAGGTTTTCGCATCAGAAATACTTACGACCCTGCCGACAACCGTGTAATCCTTATCCGGCTCCAACTCGGTAATTTTTGTGATACTGTGTTTGTTTCTTCCAAGCTCATCAACCAATAGCAACGCAATCGTATCCCCATCAACCAGGCCATCATACTGTTTCCCCCGGGATTTGATTTCTTTTTCAAAATCTTTTTTTGTTTTCAGGTCGCTGACGAGTTCAAACAGTTCAGTTTTGGTTTTCTGCATCCACATGCCAGGTATGCATTGTACTTTCTTATAGTCTGCTATGAGAACAGTCTACACGAACATAGAAAATCTATGAAAGAATGAGCATCTTATAAGGAGAAATCTGCATTTATATTTTCACATAAAAATTTTTATTTTCTTCTGTTTCGAATAATCTTTTTTTCTTTTTCTAAATGCAGAATGCAGTTTAGTTCCATAAGGTAGTGGTCTAGTGGTTATGACACCATCTGTTTCGCGGAGTTTTTCGACAAAAATTTTGACGAAAAATTCAACGATATTTTCCATGGGCTTACTAAAACTCTTTATTTCTTTTAACTTATTATCTCATTTTTTCATAATTTTTAGAAAATGGAATTATGATACAAAAATGAATTCAATCCAGTTCGACTTATCTTCTATGAACGGCTATTGTTATCGTGTGTTTTTCTACTAGTCATTGTTATTGATTTATTAACCTATCAACGAACTGTGATTTATTGTTCAAATCGACATTCGATAGAATTGCACTGTTGTCTAAAAGAACTTCCGAACAGTTATACTGGCTTGTGCACTTTTTCCTGAGGTGTCGTAGGCGGTCACGGTGATGGTATGCTTGAAGAATGCTGGTGAGTCCCATGTCCAGGAGTACGGCGCCTCGGTGTCCGTCGCCTTCAGCTTCCCGTCGATGGAGAACTCGACGCGGGCGATCCCCAGCGGCTCCTCGTGCGCATCCGCTTCAATCGTGATTCGTCCGATAATGATGCATTTGCGGATGGGAAGAATTCTTGTGTCCATAAGGTAGAGACCGTTCAACGGTTTCGTTATCGTCACCGATGGAGGCGCGTAGCTTATCGTGACGATTGCGGTGTCGCTGCTGCTGTTGCCCTCATTATCGGTCACCGTGAAGGCGGCTGTGTAATTTCCAACGAGAGAGTAATTGTGGGTCGGGTTCTGCTCGTTTGATGTTTGTCCGTCTCCAAAATCCCAATGATAGGTATACGGTGGGATACCTCCATAGATCGTGCCTGTGAATTGGATAGGCATTTGATAGTATCCTGTGTAAGGACCATTTGCATTAACGATGAGCGGTCCTCGGCCGATGGCGATGAGATCACCAGAGGCATATTGCTCTGCCGTGACGTAAATAGTTCCGTCACTCGCAATGGCGAGAGAGTTGTGAATCCCATCATTAGCAATGAGTTTTCTCCAATGCTCAGTTCCATTGGGGTTAATGGCAATGATTTCTCCGCCATGCCCATCACCGATAATAACCCCGACATAGATGGTTCCATCAGCGGAGATCGCTGGGGAACACAGCCCGATCCACCGTTCGGGTCCAAGGTTGAACGCCCATCGCATCGTTCCGTTGGGATATACAGCATAAAGCTTGTCTCCGCCGACATAGATCGTGCCGTCAGCAGCGATAGCTGAGTTCGACTGGGATCCCCACCCGACCGCGATTTTCCATCGCTGGGTACCATTTTGATCGAGTGCATACAGGTATCCATCGTACGATGTAATATAGACCGTTCCATCAGGAGCAATAGACGGATCACCATGGATGTCATTACCTGTCTGAAACCGCCAGCGAAGCGTCCCATTCGGATATAACGCGTATAAATAATGGTCACCGGAGCCGATATAGACCGTGCCGTCAACCCCTATTGCTGGAGAGGAAACGATCCAGTACCCGGTAAAATATTGCCATTTCAGATGACCACCTGAATCCAACGCAATGACCTGCCCATTATCCCTCATCGTCCCAAAATAAATCGTTCCATCCGAACCAATCGCCGGTGAAGATGCTATCTCACCACCCAGACCACCTCTTCGCCATTTCACAGTACCATCAGGATTAAATGCCCACAATGCACAATCCCAAGTACCAAGATAGATTGTCCCGTTTTCATCGATCGCCGGAGTGGAACCTATTGTTGTTTCCCATGTCGGATAAGTCCATTTCAATGTACCATTTGGATACAATGCGTACATATGATTTCCTTGTGCGCAATAGATCGTTCCATCAATACTAATGGTCGGAGAAGTCGAAATCCATAAACCATTTATTGTGTGGAAACGCCATTTCTCGACATAGGGATTATTTGCGGTACTATACGGGCTTCTGCTCGTATGCCTGGCATCGTGGCAGTACATCGGCCATGAGGAGTTCATTGGACCGCTTGACATCGACGTTTGACCTGCCATCGTATACGTCGGCATGGACACTGCACCCTCCTCGCCGCAAATACCGAACTTTTCTTGGTAGATCTCCTCCATTGATGGGAGCGACCTATAACTCGCAGGTGTAAGGAACCATCGAAGAGTATTCGATTGTTTCTGTGTAGAAAATGGAGTGACAGCCGGAACTACCAAAAGAAATGCGATACTTAAAATAAATATAATTCCAGCTTTTTTCACAATCAATTACTTTCCTTAGTTTTATATAACATTCATCTTTAAAAATGTTGTGCAATAGTTTAATTAACAAATATAATATCCATATTATTTAAAGGAGATTCTATATGAGGAGGAAAAAATTAATAGTTATTTTATTGGCAATAATGCTAGGAATTCCTATCGCGACCTTCGCGGAATTCCACACCGCCACAGCCGTGCAACACTACCTACCCGAAATAAATCAAGAAATCAATCTCAGCTATGTCCATAATATCACGGAGCGGCTTAGTAAAGTAATATACCAATACCAACCTGGTGAACTTGCTAAAGGAAGAGCCTTCGGATCCGACGGAGAGCGATATGCAGCAGAAAATATTTTAGCAATAGAGATGGAGAAAATAGGATTATACAACCTCAGTCTGAATCCACCATACCTCGAACGCATTAAAAACTATACTTACACTCTCCATTTGGATAAAAATCAAAAACATTACAGAACCGAAGAACTTGAAGTCACGGCAAGATCGATGAAATTAATCAACATCAGTACAAACCCTCCAAACATCACCACCGTCGATTGTTACATCAGCCCCCGATGGTCACTGGAAGGTTTCCTCAATGGTAGTATCCCCGAAAATAAAAGTCGTCTCACAGGTAATTTCAATTACACGAACCTCAAAATCCATCGAACACCCAGCGAAATTAAGAGATCCGTATACGATTTCACAAATGCCTCCATGGTGGATATTTTCACCCATGTCGGAAACCTCACTGATTACGACGCTATCGCAAATTATTCCCTCACGAAATTCCAAAACTACTATAATTTTTCCTTCGACAATCTCACCGAACATCCGGAGAACGCAAAAAATAAATCCTTCTACAACGCGACCTTTTTCAATCAGTCCCAAAGCGACCCTTACGTCTTCATCGATGAAGACATCTGGAACAATCCTAACCATACACGTAACCCCTGCATCCATCGTCGCGTTCCTAAACTCAACAAGATTCTACGATACCATGGTTTCCCCGGCAACCTTGACGAGAACAGAGCCACCATCTCCCAGATTTTAGACGGCGTCTTTTTCTTTGAGAACCTTTTCAAAATGAGGCTCATGCGATGTTTACCAAACTGCGAGGGGGAGATCCGTTATGATTACACGAACAACTCTCATGACATGGTACTGAACCAATTGGTTTGGCTACCCGTTCTCTACATTAACGGGACAGTCGGAAAAAACATCATCGATGACAGGACCAACTACCGGGTCGATTTCAACCTTAGTCAACGCTGGAACGCCTCTGAAATCAGCTATAACGTCATCGGCCAGATCAACGGCACCGACCCCTCAAAAATAATCATGATCAACAGCTTATACGACTGCTGGTGGAACCAAGGATCCGCAGATTCAGCAACCGGTTGCGGTCTTGTACTCGCCTTGGCCAGAAAATACCAAGACCTCAACCGATCAGGGATACGCCCGAAGAACACCCTGAAGTTCGTCCTGTTCGGAGGAGAAGAATCCGGCATGGCAGGAGCATATTCATATGCAATCGACCACCCACAAAACAGCGAACATATCGAGACATTCATTGATCTCAACCAGCTCGGGTTCACTCAACCATACCCGCGACTCACCATGGACGTCGGCACCAACAGACTATTGAAAAAATCGTTATTCAAACAGATGGGCGAGGACACAAACTACGTCGAGAGAACGAAGAACACAACCAATTTCAGCGTATATTGGACGCCTTCGGGTATGATTAGTGATGACAGCGCTTTTACAAATCGGTGGTGGTCTGGCCTTACCACAATCACCTTCCCGAAAGACACCGCATGGTTCCGCCATCACCGCGACGGCATGAACCACACCGAAGGCGACTCGATGAAATACTACAACTCCACCGATGTTGCCGCATGCGCAAGCCTCATTTACAATTGCACAAAATATTACTGCATCAACCCAAATTGCAGTTTCCACGGTCAATTCACCAACACCACTAAGGACTCGCCAGATGATTCCGACAACCTTGTCGACACGGTTGAATCAAACATGCCGCTGCAATCAATCCTTTCCAGCGACCTGGTAAGGGTGAAGGCCGTGCTGACAAAACACGTCTTGTTCTGGTACCTACCGGTAGCCACAGCTGAAAAAGACTACATTATCGACACCTCCGTCTCCCATCATACGATCGACGTCACGCTCCCACCCTACCTTGACAAAGGGAATTATTCCTTAACCTTATATCTGTACAATTCCACTGGTCGACTCAATTACATTGTTCACCCGATCATGAATGATTCTCCGAACGACACCAGCTCATATTACGGGGTTATTTTGAATCCGAGAGGCAACGAGCACCCCACTACCCCCAGCCAACCAAGCGGTCCATCAACGCTCCAGGTAGGCGAAAGAGGCACCTGGACAAGCGTCACCTCAGACCCGAACCATGATCTCGTCGGTGAACAGTGGTACTCGAAGAAATCCACAAAAATACTCTACGAAAAATTCAAGGACACAGGACTCTATGACCCTACAACCACTACACCCCCAGTATCCCGCATTTTTTGGTCCGCTGGAACCTATGATATCAGAGTCAAAGCCTACGACCAATACTCTGGCCTCCTGCATCCCTACGAGAGCCTTTACTCTACAATTAAGGAGGTTTCTGTAACACCACGATCTAACATCTTTAACCCCCAACAGCAACTCCATCAGGATCAAGGAAACGTACTTCATCTTGTCCAAGGAGAGCCGATATGTTTATATGGTTCTCAAACCGGATCATCCTCCCCCCAATATCAATGGGATTTTAAAGATGGATCTGAGGCTGCCTCCGAGCAAAATACCACGCACTGCTACACTACTTCGGGAATCTATAATCTCACCCTGAATGTCACCGACACCCAGACACAACTGAAAGGATCGAACACCCTCCGAGTTCGCGTCACACCACTTGACTCCAACTTCAACATGACTTACTTCCATGGCACTACACCAAACACCCCGATCTCATTCCGAAATGTCTCCAAGGCAAAAAGCGGGAAACATATCACCAACTGCACCTGGAACTTCGGCGACGGCACCGTCTCCTACCAAAGCAACGTCAACCACACCTTCACCAAGGATGGAGACTACAACGTCACCCTGACCGTCAAAGACAACCAGAGCAACATCGACACTGATTATACCATCATCGACATCACCAATGACCCATTCCCCCCGGAGATCCCGGAGGTGCAAAGCCCGGGCATCATAACAAACATGTCTGACGCGACCATTCTCGCCCTCGTCGACCCGACCGACAGGAACCTCTCAAGTGTCAAAGTTCAAATCACCACCCCGAACAACACCACAGGGAACTACACGATGACACACCTCGGCGACGACATCTACCTGTTCACCTTGAACAACTCCTCCATGGTCGGTCAGTACAACTTCACGGTCTGGGCGAAGGACACAAAGAACAACACCAACAGCTCAAGCGGATCCTATTACCTGATGCTCCCCGTGCTCACGTATGTATCGCCGACGCCCAATGACGGTGCCAATGTGAATCACTCCTGGGTCAAGATCAACGTCAGCGTGAATGATACCTGCAACACCTCTGCGTTCATCGACTGGAACCGCACCCTCAAAGGCTACTGGCCCATGGACACGTATAACTCGACATGCATCTATGACAACTCCACGTACGAGAACTATGGATTGTTCCATAACGGCATCAACGCCTCGAACATCACTACGGGAAAATACGGGAAGGGACTGGAGTTTGACGGGAATGATGATTACGTGGATCTCGGTAACGACACAAGTCTTAACCTCGGTTCCGGGAATTTCACGTTCATGGTCTGGGAGAAAAGCCATGCGGCATCCTATGCGAACACGACGGTTATCCTGAGTAATCAGCCGGAGAACGCGAACTGGTCCGGGTATGTCTTCGGCGTGAAGAACACCCCGTTTTTATACACCATAAATAACGGGCAGTCTACATTGCTGAACGGATCCCATGATGTCACCGATAATGCTTGGCATCACATTGCCTATGTTCGTAAGGGAAACAATCTCTCTTTGTACGTTGACAGGGTGTTCGATGCGGGTAGAACCGGGACATTGCGTAACATCACCAATAACAAGGACACTTGTTTCTCCTATGAAAACAGGACTGATTGGTATCATTTTGACGGCGTGCTTGACGAGGCGCAGCTGTTCGGCAGGGCGCTCAGCCGGGAGGAGGTTAACGCCTCCTATAACAACGGGCTCTATCGCTTGTACCATAATTTCACGGGTCTCACCGAAGGCACATATTCGTACTACGCCCATGCGATCGATACCACGGGAAACATGAGTGAAACTGAGGTGCGGACTGTTTCTATTGATTTCGATCCGCAGATCACCGCTGTTTCCGCATCACCGCATACCGTGGGTTTCGGTTTCAACGTGACCATTTCCGCAAATGTAACTGATTCAGGGACCGGTGTCAACACCGTGAACGTCAACATCACGTATCCGGATCATACGCATGGGAACTATACGATGTCGCATACAACGGGGAACACCTATCAATACGTCTTCAGCTCTACCTGGCAGACCGGACAGTACAACTATACCATCTGGGCTACGGATCACTCCAATAACAGCAACAGCAGCACCGAACATCACTTCCATGTCTCTGCAACAGCAACCATCAGCATCGCTACATTGAAGGATTCCTACGGGAAAGGGGAGTACATCAACCTCACTGACCCGCCAGCGTCACCGGAGAACCTTTCGTTGGTTGGTCGGGGGCTCACCTGGAATGCCTATTACAATGCCTCCTCCGGGGATAACGTTCTTGAAGCATACCAAGGGCCGGTGAACTACCAGGAGGATAACGGCACATGGACGCCGATCAACTGCTCCCTCGGACAACTGGCAACCGACCACCCCGCCTACAGTTACGGTTACAGAGCAGGGAACGACCGCGGACTGTACAGCGTCTACTTCAAGCCCAACCTCCAGAACTCTTGGCCGGTGGCCTTCGCGTACAATAGGTCAGCGGACCCGACCACACATATTGTCAGGAGCAAGCTCGTCGGCGTCGGTTACCTTGACCCGAGCATGAACTGGTCCTATAAGTACCTGCAAAACGTGCAGAGCAGCCAGGGACAATTCTCCGATAACACAGCAACGTATGAGAATGTCTTCACCGGCACCGATGTCACCTGGAGCTACGGTAACATAGGACTTAAAGAAGAAATCACGCTAAGTAATGCGACGAAGTCCGTGTTGCAGAATCACCCACCGTCATCATATGGCCTCCATAACGCAAGCTCGTACCTCGTGTTCATCACCAAACTAGACCATCAGAACCTCGACATGTACAATGCGTCAGGGATGCTCACCGGAAACGTAACCATCTCCGACGTAGGGGTTGATTTCAAGGATGCGCTCGGGCAGTTCAAATGTGCTCTGCCGTTGGGTGAGGCCTATGAACTGAACAATGAGTCAGCGCGGCAGAAATTGACCTATCGTATCGTGCATCTGAACGGCAACACCTATCTGCTTTCCGGGTTGAAGGCCGGCACGTTGACCAACATGACGTTCCCAGTTGTCATTGACCCGACGCTCACCGTGAACGCCAGCACGAGCGACGGGTACCTCTACAAACCCGGCTCGAATTACAGCGATGTGTGGTCTGCTTCCGATGGCGTCGTCTCCAGCGACGACGAGTATATCTCAATCGGGCAGGGCAAAGTGAACAACATCCCCCCGGAGTACCACATCTTCCGGGGGTTCCTTCTCTTCGATACCTCAGAGCTCCCCGCCAATGTGTGCATCACCAACGCGATCCTCTCATTGTATAAGAAGGACGATTACTCAGCGACTGATTTCACGATCACGGTGCAGAACGGGCAACCGGTCTACCCCAACGACCCGTTGGAGGAAGGGGATTACGACAAGGAGCACTATTCGGGGAACGGCGGCGGCCTGAACACTGTTAATTTCGTGAACGGGAGGAACAACATCACGCTTACGGACCTCAGCTGGGTCAACGCAGGTGATGTAACGAAGCTGTGCCTGCGGAGCAGCAGGGACATCAACGGCAACATCCCGACCGGAAACGAGTACGTTACGGTCTACACCACTGAACAAGGAGATGGGTACCAGCCGAAGCTCGTGATCATCTATTCAAATCAGTCGAAGATCAAGAACACAGGTTCAACGGATGTCAAGGGGTACCTGCTTATTCAGGTGCAATTCTTTGATGATTCACAATATCCCGGAGACTGGATTGTCGATCACGACACCGTAAACGAGTCGATGCCGCGGACGATCAACGCCAGCGAGCAGCTTGGTCTTGACACCATCTTCAACGGCTTGGTGAAGACCGACGACCTCACCCACGGCAGTGACACGTACCGGGTCTATGCTGCCTTCCGAGATCCGGAGGGTAACATCCTCAAGACCAGCGATGAGGTGGAGTTGGCGGCGTGGTACGAGTTCGAAGTCAACCTATAAAACTGCGAACGATCTGAAAGAAAATCAGGCAGGAATTGCCTGATTTTCGGCTTTGTATAAATAGTGGCACTTGTGTAAAAAGTCATTTCATAAAAGAGATGACCGGAGAAAAAAATACTCGTTTTTTCTTTTAAAGAAAAAGTAAGGGAAGGGGCGGTAGTCGCACTTCCGCGCATTACCGAGGGGACGTAAGAAAAATTTTTTTTTAAGTTGATCGAATTGTTTTTTTGTAGCCTTTCCGATAGTACATAATCTTTTTATGATATGGCTTGTCCTTTTTCCCGTATTTTTTTGTATAGCCTTGTTTTTGATCCCATCGTCCTCCATTTTTATTTCTATACTGTGTCATTTCTTCACCTCAAACCCATATCTTTTCTGCGATATGGCAAGGGTAGTTCTTTCAGTGATGGTATATTAAGATATGGTGGAAGAATGCCAAAATGAGAAAAACCTCGCCAGGTGAGAAAAGAAGCGAATTAAATATAAATACAACGCGCGTGATAGAATAGATGGAGAAATTGTTTATGAAGCAGAAAAACAAAATAGCAACAGCCGTGATCCTTATTTGTGTGTTACTTCTCTCACTGCTCCTTGCGGGTTGTGTGAAACCAACTGAGTATATGGTTCCCATGCGTGATGGCGTGAATCTTGCGACCGATGTGTATCTCCCTAAAACAAGTGATTTACCACATGGGGTGATCCTTATTCGGACTCCCTATAACAAAGACGGTATCGCGTTCCTTGGCTCAAACTGGGCGACTCATGGGTGGCCAACGGTTGCGCAAGACGTGCGCGGTAGGTATGCCTCCGAGGGGAACGATACGGTGTTTCGAAGTGACCATGCCGATGGTCCTGACACCATCGCATGGATCGCGAATCAAAGCTGGTGCAATGGGAAAATCGCGACGTTTGGTGGCTCCGCGTTAGGAATCGTGCAGTATCTTGCTGCCGGTGGTAATCCACCCAATCTTGCGTGCCAGTATATTCAGGTTGCGACGCCAAACCTGTATAAGCATGCGATGTATCCTGGCGGGGAATTCAGGAAGAATATGATTGAGGAGTGGCTGAAAAGCCAGGGAAGCTCCTACGTTCTACCGGACATTATAGCCCATGAAAACTACACGCTGGGCTACTGGACAAATGTGACCATTGACGATAAATGGCAGCAGGTCAACGTGCCCGCGATCCATATTGGCGGCTGGTACGATATTTTTAGCCAAGGGACGATTGACGGATTTCTCGGATACCAGCACCTCGCGGGACCTGGTGCGATAGGAAAATCAAAGCTTATCATGGGGCCATGGACACATGGCGGTGCACAATCAAGGAAACAAGGAGAATTAACGTACCCCAAGAACTCCCTTGATAATTTCTCCCAGGCCTTGTTTTGGCAAATGGTCGATGAGTACACCATGGAGGGCGCTACTACTTTTAATCAATGGCCCGCGGTGACGTATTATGTGATGGGTGATGTTACTAACAGCAATGCTCCGGGGAATGAATGGCGATATGCGAATGATTGGCCGATACCGTGTACGGAACAGGCATGGTATTTCAAGGCGGACGGTACCTTACAGACCACGCCCCCAGGAAGTTACAGCCCGCTATCCTTCACCTATGATCCAGAGCACCCCGTACCTACCGTTGGCGGCGGCAATCTAGAAATCCCTGCAGGACCATTTGATCAACAAGCGGTTGAAAACAGAGATGATGTCCTTGTGTTTACCAGCCCTGCCCTCACCGCACCATATGAAGCAACAGGCCCAATAAAAGCCAGACTGTATGTCTCTTCGAATTGTACAGATACCGATTTTACCGTTAAACTCACTGATGTATACCCAGATGGCAGGTCAATGCTCATCACGGATGGAATTCTTCGGATGAGGAACAGAAATGGGACCGATCATTGGGAACTCATGGAACCAGGGACTGTCTATCAAATAGAGGTAGACCTGTGGAGCACCTCGTACATCTGGAACACCGGCCATCGGATCCGCGTGGATGTCTCCTCTTCGAACTACCCTCGCTGTCTGAACAACCCGAACACTGCCGACGGGATTTACAAAAACACCACCTACAAACTTGCCCGCAACACGGTCTATGTCGATAGCGTACGACCCTCCTGTCTGCTTCTCCCTGAAATACCGCAAAATCTAACCACTGCCCACCAGCAATGGGTTCATCCTTCTAAATTCCTTACTCTCTCCCAGAAAAAACCTGACATCGTCATATCCCCCCTATGGAACCACGGGTTAATCGACCGTTTTCCGCTCTTGCACGATCTCTTTGAGTATCATTCATTCATGATCCAGTGACAGACCGCTAGTTTTCCTCCAAATGCCTCGGAAGAGCTTATAAAAATATGCTTTATTAATAAATTATATATATTATATAAGTCTACTTTTAATTACGATACTGAAGAAACTTAAGTTGATGACACTATGAAGAAAACCATTGTTGCCCTAATCATCGTTGTCCTTCTCATTATAAATATCATCGGAGCAGCATTTATTTTCATCGACATCCAAGTATTCAAATTCCCTCAGACAACCATCCGCATCGATCTTGTTGAAATAAACTCTAACGAAGCAATCATCCACCACGATCTTCAGATTCATAACCCGAATCCATTTGACCTTATCCTCCAGGATATTCAAATTCATGCGACCACCAGCAACGGAGTGGAAGTAGCGAACCTCGGCATCGAGGGCGGAACAATCCCTGGAGGAGCAAACCGTAGTTATTCCTCCGATGATCTCATAACCCTCCAAGGCAACCTCTCCGGTCTTCTCACAAGTAAAGTGACCGGGATTGTTGGAGTAAATATTCTCGGAATTATCAAAAAAACAATCCCCCTGGACGTAACAGTCCTTACCTCGTTAAATGAAATACTGCAGAAAATCTCTAGTCCGACCATCACAGTCCATGCTGCTTTTGGAAACATCACGAGACATGCGATTAACATGACCACTGATATTGCTGTGACTAACCCGAATACCTTTAATATCACCATCAACACAATCAACCTTGACATCACCTCGGAGACTGGAAAACATGAAGGAAATTTTACTATCAAAGGTGCTACAATCTCCGCAGAACAGACAACAAATCTCCATGGGCAAGGGACCATTCTTCTTGATGCATTAAACGCAAAACAACTCCTCATCAGTATCACAACCGAGGTGGGAGCAACCATTGCAGGGATGAACAAGACATTACCGTTCTCCAGCACCATAGACCTTGAAATGCCGCCCTTAGCAGATTTCCTCACGAAAGAAAAACCACTCGAACTTGCGCTCGACATCGATTTCCGGGTGACAAAAGGCGGAATGCTTGGCGCGATCACGCTTACCTTAGATAACCCCACGGTCATACCTTTGAATGCAAGCGATCTCTTTATCGATTATTACCGAGTCGACCATGGGACAAAAACATTCATCGCACAAAGCGTTCTGAACGGAGGGGAACTTGTCCCGCACAGTGTCACGAATTTCACCGGTGAGATTTTGCTTCCCTTCTCTTCGATTATCAGACCAGTTCTCTTCAAAACCATCTTACCTGACGCGTTCTTCGCACGACTGAACGTTAATCTTTCGGTGTCAGGGATTAACCAGTCGCTATGGGTCGGTCTTGGTTCATATGTCGACCTCAAATTGCTCCGATTCAACAAGTGAAGCACCTTATTTTTTTCATAGATGAAACCTGTTTATTCCACCCGTTTATCTATTACATTTTTTTTATTATGGAAAATCGATTACGATCTAGACAGACAGAACAGACGTATTCCCGGCACTCCCGGTGAATTCCTTTTGGCATTAAAAGGTAACAATCGATACAGATGTCAACCTAGATATGATGTCGTGTTTTTACTGCTTCGCCATGTCGTGACTCCTTCATTTCTGTACCGTTCATCATGGCGACACCAACACCAGCGACTTTCCCGTGCTTTTTAATGATTACTTCATCACCAATGCGAATCGATTCATCGGCATCCTTCACACCTGGGGCAAACACAGATCCTTTCAAGCTGAAATCAGTAGAGACCTCGACCCAGTAGTTGCTTGACTGGCTGAGTTGCTCTGCACCGTCCAAGGTTAATGAAATCAATCCACGTTCTTGGGTAATCATACCAAGTTGACGATTATTTTTTATGATTTTTTGGTACGGATATTTCCCTCTGATTACACAATCCTTCAGGAGCTGCCCTGCGATGGTATCCCCAAATTGATAACATGCAAGCGCTCTGATGTTTTCGTATGCTCTGTCCAATTGTCCAACAGTATCATATACTCTGGTTGTTTTTCGGAGCACATCCGATAATTCATCAAGAGACTCTGGGGATGTCGGTATATCTTTGCAGGTGGAAACCGGGTTTTTCACAAGATCCACAATAAACTCTTGGAGCGCTCGTGGGAGATGCATGATGACGGTATCATAGGTGTTCTTTTGAAGGTACTGTCCAAGAAGCATTCTGATCATCTTCTTCTCATCTTCATCCCAGTGTCCCGTGACCGCGATATCATACATGGATGCAGGATAGGTGAGTTCGAGTTCTCGCGGGACAAGCCCGAGTGGGGAGGTAAGGATTACCTCATGGACCACCTGCGGATTGTCAATGCCAAGGAGTCGTTCATGGTAGAGTTTATGGGATTTTGAAAATGAGTATGGTTTTTTCGCGGAGCAAGGGAGCAGGAGCAGTATTTTCGTACTCTTTGGCTTTTCGTACCGTTGAATGACCCGTTCTTGGAACCTCCGGATTTCCGGGCGTGTGAGTGCATCTTTTGTAGTCGCAATCAACGTTTGCTTTCGTACAATCGGTGTCCGTTTTTCAAGGAATGGGTACTGGCTGAGATCCATAATCCTCAGCATCGCAGCTAAAGAAGGACGTGCTCTGACACGAGTCTCGACAAGCTCGCGTAATGAACCGGAAAGAATCGCGTTTCTCACCTGCTTGATCTCAGCGAAGAGCGCATAATAATTATGCGCAAGGATTTCGTCATATCCCATTTCTGAGACGATATCGGTTTTTGTACAAATAGGACAGGTGCAAGGAAGTTCGTGTAACTCATTTTTTTTAGAAGCACCAGTTGGAAACAGGAACGTCTCGTTGCGTGCAGCCATGATCGCAGAAAAAGAATCAAACAAATCCACGCCCATGTACGTGAATAGCGCGATACTTGTCGGATCGCCAACACAGGGTACATAGATGAGTTTTTCGTATCCGACATTTTCCCGTAATTGCGTAATGAACTCAACAAAGTATGTCTGCTGAGTAGATAATTGAACTGCGTTTGCAACAATAAAAATCATTGCATTATTTTTCTTCACTACCTCAGGGATGATCTCTTTTTTTCCAGGAACAATGTAACAGTCCATGTTTTTGCTGTTCGTCTTCACTGAACAGCGATGCAACTCTTCGGAGACATCTTTCGGGTACACGAGATACTTGTCCGCCGAGACGTTTGTTCTTCGCTTCGTTTTTTCTGATGAAAAGATGCTTTCTTCGATCCGGATACTAGGTTTTTTTGTTTTCACCGATGCATTTGTAAGAACAATATCAGCAAATGGGGGTGCTTGATGTCGCACCGTTTGTAGAAAAAGAATCGAAGGTGTTATCACTTCCTTTTTTCCTAGAGAAAGCTGCCCGATTCGCGCAGGTCCGTCCTTGTGTTGTAATCTAAAATCCATCAGCCTCTGATAGGTATTCCTGTTTAAGAAGGTTTAGCTGTCTTAATGCCTGAAGTACCGTTGCCCGGTAAATACCATGGAAATACCATGTTCATTCGCGGCTGTAATAACTTCTTTATCGCGGATTGAGCCGCCAGGTTGAATTATTGCCTTCACCCCCGCATTTGCTGCGACATCTACCGCATCTCTAAATGGGAAAAAAGCATCGCTTGCCATGATTGATCCAATGATATTTTCTTTGCCTTTGTGTGTTGCGATCCAGGTCGCATCTACCCGTGATGTTTGCCCGCCGCCAATGCCAACGGTTCGTGTCCCTTTGACAAAGACAACAGAGTTTGATTTGATGTGTTTCACACATCGTACTGCAAACGCCATGGAACGGAGTTCCTCGGGTGTTGGTTTTATTTTTGTTACGATTTTCCAGTTCTTTTGGTCAGTGAACCATACGTCTCGTTCCTGTGCAAGATACCCTCCAACCACACTACGGAGGTCAATGCCTTTTCGTTCAACGTTCGCATCAAGGCCTTTGAGCTCCAGAAGGCGTAGGTTTTTTCGTTCGCTGAACAATGAGAGCGCATCTGCGTCATACCGTGGCGCGATAATCACTTCGAGGAAATACTTTGAGAGCTCCTGTGCAACATCCTGATGTACCTCTCTGTTGAATGCGACGATGCCGCCGAATGGAGAGTTCACATCGGTTTCAAAGGCGTCTCCCCAGGCGTACAACAGGGTTGTCGCACTCGCAATCCCACAAGGGGTCGCGTGTTTAATGATCACGCAGGTCGGATCAGAGAATTCTTTGATACATTCAATCGCACAGTTCGCATCAAGGATGTTATTAAATGACAACTCTTTCCCCTGGAGTTGCGTCGCATTTGAAACACAGGGCTCCTGGGTTTCCGGTAAGGACCGGTAAAACGCAGCCTTTTGATGAGGGTTTTCCCCGTATCTCATGTCCTGAATCTTTCGCATGGTGACCGTGAAATCGTTGGGGAGTATCTCTTCTGTCCATGTGGTCCTCAGGTACTGTGCAATGAGTGCATCGTACTGTGCGATATGGGCGTACGCCTCAATTGCGAATCTTTCCCGCTGATTGAGAGGAATTTTCTTTCTTAATTTCAGATACGTAAGAACCTCAGGGTATTGTCTTGGGTTTGTGATGACGATAACGTCTTTGTAGTTTTTTGCTGCTGCCCGTATGAGGGCTGGTCCTCCGATATCGATGTTTTCAATGACCTCTTTGATATGTACCTTAGGCTTTTTGATGGTCTCTTCAAACGGATACAGATTACATACGACAAAATCAATCGGGGTGATATGATGTTTTATGAGCGTCTCCCGATGGTCCTTATTGTCTCGCTGTGCGAGAATCCCCGCGTGAATAATGGGATGGAGGGTTTTGACCCTGCCGTCGAGCATTTCAGGGAACCCAGTGACTTCCGATACCTCGGTGACCGGTACTCCTTCCTGTTGTAATACGGTGGCTGTTCCACCGGTTGAAAGAATGGTTATACCAAAAGTAGTGAGCTTTTTAGCAAAGTCCGCTATGCCTTCCTTATCATAGACGCTAATCAGAGCGTATCGGTGTTCCATCACTCTTACCCAGGGAGCATATGTACGACGCTCATAAACATTTGGGTTTAGCCAGTAGTTCCGAAGGTAGGATATGGAGAGCATTGGAATGGACAAAAAAGCACCAGGCCGTTGATCTTCAGTTAATTCACACAGAAAATGATAGGTGCAGATATCAGTAGATTAAAGAAAGAGGGATTCCTTCTTAAAAAAGGAAGAACGAATGAATTTAGGATGTTTTTAAACAGGGATGATCTCAGATTTTCGACAAATTTATATATCACTGATGACAATAATATAATTTGATAAAAAAAGGAGGAAAAATAATTATGGGGAAGAAGATAGTTGGAATATTTTTATGTATGTTATTGGCTATGCCCGTTTTAGCAGTTCCAATATATTCTCAAACAAATATAAATTATGAAGCAGAAGAATTCACAACCGGATACAATATAACTGAAGCATATCTTGGAATCATTAAAAACCTTGAAAGAGATGAGAACCAAACAACATTCATTGGAGTTCTTGGAATTATCAGTATCTTTTCAGAGAGAGATGGCGGGGGAATCGCTATGGGGATTGGTAGATTAAGTGGAGTTTATGTCTCTTGGTCAAATGAATGGACGTTTAAGGGCTTTTTAGGAGATCATTTTATTTGGGGTAAAATTAACTACAGAATAGAATAATCATTTACTTAAATACGTAATCTAAATGATATAAGTAATTTTAATTTATCTTATTTTTTCCACTAATATGTTTTGTTTACAAAGATTAAAATACTATAAAAACATACGTATAATTGTGCACCCTAAATTAAAACG
>Ga0315282_10003949_pt1 | contig 26248 bp, 22 predicted proteins | sample YL17G07_20_MG_FD_203693 | JGI IMG/M metagenome (GOLD analysis project Ga0315282, IMG submission 203693) | Sediment microbial communities from Yellowstone Lake, YNP, Wyoming, USA - YL17G07_20 | ecosystem: Environmental > Aquatic > Freshwater > Lake > Sediment | place: USA: Wyoming | collected... | reverse complement strand
CACGCCCACCTTCTCCTTCTACGGGCTTGCCGCCCAGGCACAGGGAGCGAAGATCATTACGGTTCCCCGTAAACAGGATTTCTCACTTGACACCGGTGCACTGGTGCGGGCAGGTAAAACCGCAAAGGTTGTGGTGCTCTGCTCGCCGAACAACCCGACCGGGAACGCAACTCCGGTAGACGAGGTGGCAGAGGTACTCGAGGGTATTCGCGGTGTCCTGTTCCTTGACAACGCGTATGTCGAGTTCTCGGATTATGACTATCTTCCCCTCTCGAAAAGATACGAGAACCTCGTCATCGGGAGGACGTTTTCCAAAGCGCATGCACTTGCAGGGTTGCGCATCGGGTACGCATTTGTTCCGGCATGGTTGCTGCCATTCTACCTGAGGGCGGGCACACCTTTCGCGATGAACTCTGTGTCTTGTGTTGCAGCGGCGGCTGCACTCGCGGACACGGAGAACGCAAAACGATATATCGCGCAGGTAAAACGGTGGCGGAAACGATTCTCGACGGACGTGAAATTCCCGGTCCTCCCGTCGGATGCGAACTTTGTGATGGTGGATGTCTCACCCTGTACAAGCGATGAGATGGTGGAGAAACTTGCCCGTCATGGCGTGATCGTCCGCTCGTGCCGGAGTTTCTCAGGACTGCCCGATCATTATATCCGTGTGAGTATTGGAAAAGACACTGAGAACGAAATGTTTATCCAAGAGATCAATTCGCTATGATGTGCGGTATCACCGGGACGCCGGGTACTGGAAAATCGATGGTGGCAGACGAACTTGCACGCCGTGGGCACACGGTTGTCCACATCACCGACTTCGTGGAGCCGTACCTGTCCGGTGATGATGACGAACGCAATACGCAGGTGATCGATGTCGACCGGATGGCAGACGAGTTTGAACCGGTTGACGGTTTTGTCGAAGGGCATTTTGCACACCTGTTTGCCTGCGATCGTATTGTCGTTCTTCGCTGCCGCCCTGATGAGCTGGGAAACCGGCTGGAGAAACGGAAATATCGCCAAAAGAAGGTCCGGGAAAATATGGATGCAGAGGCTCTCGACTGCATCCTGGTTGAGACGGTCGAAGAGTACAATCCCCTGCACATCCTTGAACTGGACAGCACGGGACATGACCCGGCGTGGTGTGCAGACCAGATCGCGCAGTTTGTAAAAGGAGAAATCCCTGCATCCTTTGGTAATATTGACTGGTCATCGTACGTGGAGCCTGGACCATGACCCTTGACCAGTTCCGCCCCCATGTGAAGGTCTACATGGACCCGATCGTCGCGATCGCCCTCCGGTACCGGATCACCCCGAACGTCCTCACCATTGCCGCATTTTTTGCTTCGGCCGCAGCCGGGATTCTCTTCTTTTTCCGGATGGAACTCTGGGCAGTCCTCGCGGTTGCATTAAATGCATTTTTCGATGCGATGGACGGGGCGGTCGCCCGCGAGATGAAAATCCAGAGCCTGCGGGGAGATTTCCTCGACCATGCGGTAGACCGGTATGCGGATATATTCATCATCACCGGTATCTTTGCCGGGGGTCTGGTGCCGTGGTGGATCGGGGTCATTGCGCTCACCGGTGTTTTGATGGCGTCCTATCTTGGTACACAAGCGCAGGCAGTAGGTGTTGGCAGGTACTATGGCGGGCTCTTAGGGAGGGCGGATCGCCTCGTCCTCATTATGATAGTCGGCATCATCGATGTCATCTTCCCGATAAGTATATTCGGGCTGGGATGGCTTGGCTGGTTGCTGGTGCTTTTCGGGATATTCGGGCATTTCACCGCGTTCCAGCGATTCGCGTATGTCTGGAAACATGTAAAATAGGTTTTTTTATAGCATTGCCCGCCAAGTGTTTTTGCTCATTTGAAACTTTATCCCCCGGATCATCTCTTCCTGAATCCCGCACTCACTTTGTGAACGATGATCTCCGCTTTTTTGATAAGTTCGTCCGGGATCTCTGCAATGCCGTACTCCATTCGGTTGCGAATTTGCTCGGAAAGTTCCATCGCCTCTGCTTTTACCTCGCCTTCAGCGTACGTAGCGAGATCGGAGAGGTATTTGTATGCGGTGGCGATATCACCGGTTAACAGGTTAACCATCACCAGGTCACCGCAATAGAATGCAGACTTGCGGAAATCATGAGTACTCACGCTCATCGTGAGTTGCTCTGTATAATTTTTCCGAAGGATGAGCCCGAGTTCTTTCTGGAGTTCAAGCACCGACTGGTACCGCTTTGCCGGGTTTTTCTTCAAACATTTCAGGACGACCGGCTCTATCTGTTTTGCATCAGGATTGACTTCACTGGGGAGCCGGGGATCTTTGGTGGAGATATTCACGGCAATCTCAACGACACTATCTCCTTTGAATGGCAACTCGCCGGTGGTGAGTTCGTACAGGATCACACCCAGTTGCCAGATGTCCGTGCGTTCATCCTTGGGTTTGTTGTTCACTTGTTCCGGTGCTGCATAGTAGGGCGTAAACGACGCAGCGCTTGTTGAGGTTGAGTCTGAGATGACCTTGGATAATCCCCAGTCTGAGATCTTCGGGACTCCATTCTTTAACAGGATGTTCTGGGGTTTTAAGTCCCGGTGAACGATGGAGCGCTTGTGGGTATACTTCAATCCCTCGCAGACATTGAACAGTATCCAGGAAGCTTCCTCTGCCTCGACCGGTTTTTTCAGTTCAGCCAGCGAACTGTCGCAGAGCTCCATCTCGAAGTATGGCATCGGCATGATGTTGTAGTCAAATACCCGGACTATGTTGGGATGGTCAAGTTTTGTCCAGTTCTGCATCTCGGCGATAAACGATCTGCCGGTCGCGGCATCAATCGAGATCGGGATCTTAACGGCTACATATTTCCCGTCCTTTCGCTTTGCCTTGAAGACACGGGCGAACCCACCTTTTCCGATGAAGGTGGATTCTGTGTATAGGTCTGATAGTTCCTGCGGGAGCTGTTTGGGTGTCTGTGGTTTTGGGGTAAATGGGGAGACTGGACTTTGCGCGGGGGTTTGTGGAGTGCCGATGCCCGGTGTCATACTTATCCGGTCAACGACATCTATCCAGAATTTGAAGGTCTGCTGGTAGTCTTTCTGCCGGTTATCTTTATACGACGACGTAATCTCAATGGGGATGTTTCCGTCAGTCTTTGGTTTGATGCCAATGTCCAGCGTCACAGATTCTTTTGCATTTACTGATGCTGTGGTAATCCATCGTGTTTCGAAATCGTTCGAAAAAGTCAGGTGAATGTCAGATGCATGTGCGTCCCCATCGTTTGTGATTCGCACGCCAACTTTGTGCCACTTGTCAGCAATCAACCGGGTATGGTCAAGCGCTAGGGTGAGATTAGGCTGTGCTGTGGTGACGAATGCGCCAAGATCCTTTATGGCGCTCTCAATATCGGAAATTTTTTCTGATGCGAGTTTTTCCTGAATTGCAGTTGGAACCCGCCCGCACTTCCCCGCGTTGCCGAGCGCTGCCGCTGCTGTCTCTTTCAGCGCGATCATCTTTTTCTTGCGCTCCTGCTGTTCACTGCATGCATGGATGAACTCCTCGTATTTCCCATCAGTAAAAAGTGCAATAATCTCCGGTTCGGTGACCGTATGTCTCAGGGTTTTTGATTTTGCATACGTCTCCTGAATCCCCGTGAGTTCAGCAATCGCTTTTTCCGCATCGAGGATCGCATCACCATAGTGCTGTGCCGCAATTTGTTCCTGGATAGGATCTGAAGAGAAAGAAACAACTGCACCATCGGTTCGCAGCGCACCTAGTGCGGCATTCACCCGCGTTAATTGCTGCCCGGCAAGATCCATTAACATCTCTTGAGCGCGAGATATATCCTGCTGATTAATGCTTTTAATTATTAGGTCGATCTCTTGTTCTATTACAGGAGAATCGACCTCCCGCTGCACTTTCTCTGCCTGGTCGCGGAGGTTCTCTAAAATGATTTTCTGTTTACCCTGAATCTCATGTATAGTATTTTGTAACTGTCGATAGTTTTCCTCAACCGTGTCAATCCGGGCAGGGTTCATCAGGTTCTGTTCTATGGAAAGAACGAAGCTTGCAGTCTCCGGTTGTTCACGAAGATTAGGATAAGAGCTCTTTATCAATTCAAGATCCCATCTGATGTCTTCAAGTCGGTTGATAGTCTGTTTGTATTTTTGGAATGCGGGAATTACCTCCCCGGTATTCAGGGAGTGCAGCGTTTCAAGTTCTGGAAGGGAGTACCCCTTTGCCTTCCATGCTGCAAGCGATGACTCGCACGATGCGAGAGCGGTGATCTCCTCCTCCGCGCTTTTGAGTGTTGTCCGAACCGCGTCATATGCTCCCGAATGGTATTGTTCCCAGGCTTTTGTGAGGAGTGTTTGAACCGGGCTCCTGAAATGCGAGAGTGCCGATGCTTTTTGTTCAACTGATGCAATCTGGTTCAACAGATCCTCAGATCCTGTTGATCGTGCAGTTGGCAAGGGTTGTTCTCTTACGGGTTCCTTTACCGGAGTTTGATCACCGGATGGCTTTCTCTTCATCCGGTAGATGCCATACCCTCCACCGGCAAGGAGCAATAATGTGAGAACGAGGATGATAGGCAAGGTTAAATTGGAATCTCCGGGTGGTGATATGGTTGGAACTGGAGTAGGTGCATTAGTCAGTGTAGTTATCGGGGTTGATGACACTTGTCCAACCGCATACAGGTTGTTATCCTTACTCCCAAAATAGACGATACCGTTCGACACCGCCGGCGATGAATCCCTCCAAATTCCATAGAAGATCCGAGAATCATCAGTTCCTGTCTTTAACCTCCACTGCTTCTTGCCAGTCATCGCATCAATTGCATACAAGCTGTTATCACCACGCAAGACATAGACGACACCATTTGACACTGCGGGTGATGAATATACACTAACGCCCGTCGCGAACCGCCACTTCTCAGTTCGCGTCACCGCATCAATGGCATACACGTTACCATCATTACTCCCGATATAGACGAAGCCGTTTGCAACAGCCGGCGATGTAGACACCCCCCCCTCCATAGCGAGCGCCCACTTCTGCGTCCCCGTCACCGCATCAATGGCGTACAGGTTGTTATCCTTACTCCCAAAATAGACGATACCGTTCGACACCGCCGGCGATGAATCCACACTACCTCCTGTAATGAATAGCCACTTCCGCTCACCTGTTACCGCATCGATTGCACACAGGTAGTGCTCCTCGCCTAGCCTATCGAAACCACCAACATAAACAATACCATTCGACACCGCCGGCGATGAATCCACACTACCTCCTGTCTTGAACCGCCATTTCTCCTTGCCTATCATCGCATCGATTGCATACAGGTTGCCATCACCACTCCCGATATAGACGACACCATTCGACACCGCCGGAGATGACACCACCTTATCTCCTGTAATGAATAGCCACTTCTGCGTTCCCGTTACCGCATCAATAGCATACAGGTTCTTATCCTCACTCCCGACATAGACGATACCGTTCGACACCGCCGGCGATGAATCCACACTACCTCCTGTCTTGAACCGCCACTTCTGCGTTCCCGTTACCGCATCAATAGCATACAGGTTCTTATCCTCACTCCCGACATAGACGATACCGTTCGACACCGCCGGCGATGAATACACATCAGCACCCGTCTTAAACCTCCACGATTCATTATTGGTTGGCACAATCCCGCCATTGTCATAAACACCCGTATGCTCTGGGTTGGCGCGGAACATCGTGTCGGCAGCGGCAGCAGATGGGGTAAGCGCCATAATGAAAAGAAAAAGAATGATGCAGGAGTGATACGCTCCGATGCCGTTACCTCTCCTGTGATCGTTCATGGTCTCCCGCCGCATAATCAGTATTGGGAAATTATCGGCAGGGAGGATAAAGGTTGTGAACCGGGGATTTAAGGCAATGGATTTTGTCTGTGCAGGAGAGAAATAGAATTTTTTGCTGTGCTTGTTCAATTTTCTGGTGATTAAAAAAATGAATCCCAGATCCTTAGATCCGTTCCGATGATATTCTGGCAAACGTTGCGGTGAAAATACCCGGCATCGAACGAATCTCGTCCATCACTTCAGCGGGCACCTCGCTGTCCACGTTTAATACCATGAGTGCTTTGTCGCCGGGGTTGATACGCCCAACCTGCATCCCCGCGATGTTGATGTTGCATTTCCCAAGGATCGTGGATGCCCTGCCGATGACCCCGGGCTTGTCGAGATGGCGTGAGACAATCACGTACCCTTCCGGAACCATGTCCATAGTATAGCCTCCGACTGCCACAATCCGGCTCCGTCCCTTGAAGAACACCGTGCCGCTGACGGTCTCTTCAGTCGTGTCCGTCTTGATCCGGACCGTGATCAGGTTCTTGAACCCGTGGGATTCCTGTGTCACGGTCTCGCTCACCGCAATACCGCGCTCCTTTGCGATAAACTCCGCGTTCACGATATTGACGGGCTGCTGAAGGATGGGATCAAGCAGTCCCTTTAAGGCAAGCCGGGTGACAAACTTCATGCTGCCGGCATACGCCGAGAGCTCTCCCCCATAGATGCATTCAACGGACGCGAGCCTGCCCTGAACGAGCTGGATCGCAAACCGCCCCATCTTCTCGGCAAGCTGGGCAAACGGTTCAAGCACCTCCGCATGCTCTGGGGGAACCATCGGGGCATTCACCACGTACTTCGCTGAACCGCCCTGCAGCACCGCGATGCACTGCTTTGCAACGGAGATCGCGACGTTCTGCTGGGCCTCAACCGTGCTCGCCCCAAGATGCGGGGTGACGATGACATGGTCAAGCGTGAGAAGCGGGGATTCAAACGGTGGCTCGGCTTCAAAAACATCGAGCGCGGATCCGGCAACCTTTCCGCTTTTTATTGCATCATAGAGCGCTTTTTCGTCGATAATGCCCCCACGGGCGCAGTTGATGATCCGCACACCGTCTTTCATCGTCGCAATGCTCTTCGCATTGATAATGTGCTTTGTCTCCTTGATCAGCGGCGTGTGAACCGTGATCACATCTGCAACTTTGAAAAGGTCTTCAAGGGTCATCACTTCGACGCCAAGCTGTGCTGCTCTTTCCCGGGAGATGAACGGATCATAGGCAACGCAGTGCATATCCAGTGCATTTGCCCGTTTTGCGATCTCGCGCCCGATACGCCCGAACCCGACGATGCCAAGCGTCTTGTCATTCAGTTCGACACCCATGAACTTTGATCGTTTCCATTCCTTCTTCTTCAGGCTCGCGGTTGCCTGCGGGATGTTCCGGGCGAGGGAGAGCATCATTGCCATCGTGTGCTCGGTTGCGGCAAGTGTGTTGCCCTCCGGGGCGTTCGCGACAATGATCCCGCGTTGTGTCGCTGCATCCATATTGATATTGTCCACACCGGCGCCAGCACGCCCGATGAACTTCAGCCGTTTCGCTGCTTCGATCACTTTTGCGGTCACTTCAGTACCGCTCCGGACGAGCAGGGCGTCATAATCCCCGATGATTTTACAGAGCTCGTCCTCTTTCAAATCGGTTTTGACATCAACGTCAAATACTTTTTTGAGGATCTCGAGCCCTTCCTCTGCCAGCGGATCGCTGACGAGAACTCTCGCGTTTGCCATAAAAAACCCATATACTATCTGCACCATACCTAAAGAGAGTTATTCTTTCCCTTCCGTGAGGAATGGGCGCCAGCCGGTAAAATCCCTGTGCACGGGATGCGATCACCCGACTGAAAAAACGCGATATGATAATCATTAAACAGGGTGGCGATAAGATCATAAGTGGTGCGAGCATGAAAGATGTGCCCAATATTCTATGGCTCGAAGAGATCCGGAAGGAGGATATCATTTCTGTTGGCGGCAAGGGGGCTTCCCTTGGCGAGATGGCTTCCCTTGGTCTTCCGGTGCCACCGGCTTTTGTGGTGACTGCCCAGGCATTCCGCAGGTTCCTCGTCGAGGCGGATCTTGAAGAGAAGATCTTTAAGTCATCCGACCAGCTCGATGTCGAGAATAATGCAGCGCTGGAAAAAGCCGCAGATGCTGCAAAAACGCTGGTGATGAAAGCGAAGATGCCGGCTGCAATCCGGGATGAGATCAGAAAAGCCTACAAAAAGATGTCCAAATCTGACCTCATCGTGGCAGTCCGGTCAAGTGCTACTGCAGAAGACCTGCCGGACGCAAGTTTTGCCGGTCAGCAGGAGACCTACCTCAACATTAAGGGTGAAGCAGCGCTCCTTTCCGCAGTCCAGAAGTGCTGGGCATCGCTCTACGGGGCACGGGCGATCTATTACCGGGCAAAGCAGGGGTTTGACGATCGAACCGTAAATATCGCCGTAGTCGTCCAGCAGCTGGTCCATTCTGAGAAGGCGGGGGTCATGTTCACCTCCCACCCGATCACGGGCGAACCACAGACCATCATCGAGGGGTCATGGGGACTGGGCGAAGCGGTGGTGTCCGGGTCAGTCTCCCCGGACAATTACATCTTTGACCAGCGGAGAGAGTTGGTCATCGACCGGCGTATTGCAAACAAGAAAGTGGAGATCATCGCTGATGGAGACCACGGCACAAAACTGGTGGATGTTGACAGTGCACGGAAGGATGCACAGGTACTCTCAGATGAGGAGATCGCAAAACTTGCCATGTACGGCAAGATCGCAGAAGACCACTACGGTGTCCCGCAGGATGTGGAATGGGGCATTGTTGCCGGGACGATCTATATCCTCCAGTCCCGACCAATTACGACTATTGGAAACAAGAAAGAGGCACAGGGCATGTCAGGACAGAAACAGGATGCAAAAATCATTTTACAGGGGCAGGGAGCAGCCCCCGGGATAGCTTCCGGAAAAGTTGTCATCATCCGGGACGTGAAGGACACAGGAGCCGTCAAGGAGGGTGATATCCTCGTCACCCGGATGACGAACCCGGACATGGTGCCGGCGATGCGTAAGGTTGCGGCAATCGTGACCGACGAGGGCGGGATGACCTGCCACGCGGCGATCGTAAGCAGGGAGCTGGGCACCCCTGCAATCGTCGGTACAAAAACGGCGACGCAGATCTTAAAGAATGGGCAGCTCGTCACGGTGGATGGCGAGCGGGGGCTCATCTACGAAGGGATCTTCGAGAGTGCCGCCCCGGCAAAGGCAGCGACCCTGGTACAGGGTGCTGCACCGATCATCACGGCGACAAGTGTCAAAGTGAATGTTTCCATACCTGAAGCCGCTGCCCGTGCAGCCGCCACCGGTGCCGATGGTGTCGGTTTGCTCCGGATTGAGCACTTGATCCTCGGGCTCAACAAGACACCCGGCTGGTTCATCTCAAACCACAAGGAGGAAGAGTTCGTAAAAGAACTCCACGACGGCATCAAGATCGTGCTCGATGCGTTCCCGGGAAAGAGTGTCTGGGTGCGGACACTCGATGCGCCAACCGATGAGTTCCGGAATATGGCGGGTGGTGAAAATGAACCGCACGAGCACAACCCGATGCTTGGCTGGAGAGGCATCCGGCGCGATCTCCAGAGCCCGGACCAGTTCAGGCTTCAGGTGGAAGCATTCAAGCGCCTCTGGAAAGAGGGATATGAGAACCTCGGCGTCATGTTCCCGATGGTTTCCCATCCCGACCAGTTCACCGCCGCAAAAGCGATGATGAGGAGTTGGGGTGTGGATGTGGAGAACGCAACGCTCGGAATTATGATCGAAATCCCGTCAAGCGCGATCATGGTTGAGGACTTTATTAAGGCGGGCATCAACTTCGCCTCGTTCGGGACAAACGACCTCATCCAGTACACGCTTGCCATCGACCGGAACAATGAGAACGTGGCAGATATGTACGCACCCCAGCACCCGGCAGTACTCTCCCTGATCCACAACGCGATCCAGACCTGCCGTGCGTATAATATCGAGTGCTCGATCTGCGGTCAGGCGGGTTCTGACCCGAAGATGGCGGCATGGCTTGTCGAGCACGGGATCACGAGCGTCTCGGCAAACATCGATGCAATCGCGAAGATCCGCGAGGCAGTTGCCCGCACAGAAAAACGCATCATTCTTGAAGCTGCGAGAAATTGCGATGCTGAATAAGGGATGTTCAGAAGAAGATCTCTTCTCTTTTCTCTCCAAAAAAAAACAGGATGATCTTGACCACGCGTTTATTTTGAGCTCCATGTGCACGCTCCCCCACCCGGTTGCAGTGCGGGCGCACGACATGTTCATGGAGACGAACCTTGGGGATCCCGGGCTGTTTCCCGGGACTGCGTCACTGGAGCATCTGCTCATCGAACGGTTCGGCACGCTCTTTCACAACAAAGAGGCAGGGGGATATGCCACCTCTGGCGGCACCGAGTCCAATCTCCAGGCACTCCGGCTCGCAAAGGTTCTCGCACATGCAAAATGCCCGAACGTGGTCGTCCCGGAATCCGCCCACTTCTCGTTTAAAAAAGCGTGTGACATGCTGTGTATCGAGATACGCTGCGTCCCACTTGATACGAACTGGCGGATGGATGCGGACCTCGCCGCTGAACAGATCGATACAAACACGGTCTGTCTCGTCGGGGTTGCCGGCACCACCGAGTACGGCATGGTTGACCCCATTTCAGACCTCGCAAAGATTGCCGTGCAAGACGACCTTTTCCTGCATGTGGATGCCGCATTCGGGGGCATGGTCGTCCCGTTCCTCCCCCGGCCAATCCCTTTCGATTTCGCGCTGCCCGGCGTGACGACGATTGCAGTTGATCCGCATAAGATGGGCATGAGCACGATCCCTGCCGGTTGCCTCCTGACGCGGGAACCGGATATGTTGAACGCCCTTAATATCGATACCCCGTACCTCTCGGTAAAGCAGGAGTATACACTCGCCGGTACCCGCCCGGGAGCTCCCGTTGCCGGCGCACTGGCGGTGCTCGACTACCTTGGGGTTGAGGGGATGACATCCGTCGTTTCCGGCTGCATGAAAAATACCGAACGGCTGATTGCAGGCATGGAGACGTTCGGCATCCCGCGTGCAGCCACACCGGATGTGAACGTGGCAACATTTTCATGTACAAAAGTTCCTGAACGCTGGAAGGTCTCGTGGACACGGCAGGGGCACCTGCGGATTGTCTGTATGCCCCATGTGCATCGGGACCGAATTGAGGCGTTTTTAACAGATATTGGTGATATGAATGCTTGATCTGCTCGTAGAATCACTGGAAACATGCCCGATGGTAAAGAGGGGCGAATACAACTATTTCATCCACCCGATCACTGACGGGGTACCGCTCGTAGAACCCGCGTTGCTCCGCGATGTGTGCAGTGCGATGATCAAGATGATCGACTGGAAAGACGTGGACAAGATCGTGGTCGTCGAAGCCATGGGTATCCACATCGGTGCAGTCCTTTCCGTGATGACCGATATCCCGATGACGGTTATGCGCAAGCGCGAATACAAGATGCCCGGGGAGGTGGCCGTCCACCAGACAACAGGCTACTCGAAGGGCGAGCTCTTCATCAATGGGATGAAAAAGGGTGATCGCGTCGTAATCATCGATGATGTCATCAGTACCGGTGGCACGATGCGGGCACTTTTAAAAGCGCTCGAGATCTCCGGTGCGGAAGTTGTCGATGTCTGCATCGCAATCCAAAGGGGGGATCCGGATATCGGGCGCCCGTACAAATCGCTTGTAAAGATCGAGGTCACCGAAAAGGTGCATGTGGTTGAACGATACCTCTGATCTCGTTGCAGAATTAAAAAAGCGGGGGGCACAGAAGGTCGCCCTCCAGTTCCCGGAAGGTCTGAAGAGGCGGGCGGCAGAGTATGCCACCGCACTCAAAACTGCCGGATTTGAGGTGATCGTGAGTGGCGATCCCTGTTACGGCGCCTGCGACCTTGCACTCGATACCCTCGCTATTGCGGATGTGCTCATCCACTTCGGGCATGCGCCGGTCGATGACCGCCAGAATGTTATTTTCGAACCGTACTATGTCGGTTTCGATGTCACTGTCCTGAAACATGCCTTGCCGCTCCTGAAAGGAAATATGGTCTGCCTTGTTACCACAGTCCAGCACGTCCACCTTCTCCCCGGGATGACGACATTTTTACAGGAGCAGGGGATTGATGCCCGTGTTGCTGATGGCAGCACCCGTACGCCCTTCCGGGGGCAGGTGCTGGGGTGCAGTTTTGCCGCAGCGAAAGTGCCGGGTGCTGATGAGATACTCTTTGTCGGCACCGGAATTTTCCACGCGATCGGGATCGCTATCGCCACCCGGAAGCGGGTGATCGCACTTGATCCCCTGACTGGCATCACACAGGAGGTGAATGGCGATACCCTGCTGCGCCGGCGGTTTGCAGTGATGGAGAGGGCACGGAAGGCACAAACTGTCGGTATTATCCTCAGTACAAAGAGCGGGCAGCAGCGGATGGCGCTGGCACAGCGCCTTTCAGCACTCTCCCCGAACACGACAATCGTCATGATGCGGGAAGTGAACCCGGACGAACTCTTAAACTTAGGTTTTGCTTGTTATGTCAACACTGCATGTCCCAGGCTCGCCTACGATGACCAGGTGCGGTTTCCGGTTCCCGTCCTCTCTCCGCAGGAGTTCGAGATTGTCTGCGGGGTGCGGACATGGGATGACTATGCCATAGACGAGATCCCATGAGACTGAAACAACTGGAGATGGCGTTGCAGCGCCTTCGTGGATTCGAAAAGCCCCGCCCATCCCTCGAACAGTACCAGACACCCGCTCCGCTTGCCGCCCGGCTCCTCTACCACGCGTTCATGAAGGGGGATATTAAAGGGAAAATCGTCTGTGATCTGGGGTGCGGCACAGGGGTACTTGCGATCGGGGCGTCGATTCTCGGCGCTGCATCGGTAAAGGGGGTCGAGATTGACCCGGAGGCAGTTGAAATCGCACGCCGGAACACCGCATTGCTCGGTGCGGATGTGGAGTATATCATTGCGGACGTGCGGGATGCCACACTTCCCGACCGGCTTGGCGCCTGTGATACTGTCGTCATGAACCCCCCCTTCGGCGCACAGAAGGTACATGCCGACCGCCCGTTCATCGATTGTGCACTTGCAATGGCTCCTGTCACGTACGGTATTTTTAATGCGGGATCTGTGCAATTTATTGAAGCATATACGAACGGCAGGGCTGATATCAGCGAAAAGATCGCAGGCGCCCTGCCGATAAAACGCACATTCTCCTTTCACACAAAAGACATACAGGAGATCGAGGTCGAGATCCTACGGCTGATAACCCCACACTGACACCCCCATGCGACACGCACAAAACCATCACGGGACTTGCCGTGGCGCACCTTGTGACCGATATATACATGCCGGTGCTGCCTGCCATCCTCCCGCTCCTCATCGCAAACAACGGGTATTCCTATCTTGCCGCAGGGCTCCTTGTCACCGCGTATAACCTGACCTCGTCGTTCACCCAGCCCATAATCGGCTGGCTCTCGGACACGAAAGGATTCACCATTAACATCAGCGTCAGCCTTTTTACGAGCGCCATTTTCGTTGCACTCATGGGCATCACCCAGAACTACACCCTGCTCATGCTCTTTGCAGTGTTTGCCGCGCTCGGGCATGCCCTCTTTCACCCGGCAGCACTGAGTCTTGTCAGCCGGCTGTGCACGAGTGAGAACCGAGGCAGGATCACCTCGTATTTCGTGGTCGGCGGGAACTTCGGGTATGCGATCGGTCCCGTCATTGCCGGTGCTCTTGTCTGGTGGCTTGGGCTTCCGGGACTGTTACTCCTCATATTCCCGGCGATTTTCATGGTATTCGGGTTACGCCACCTGCTGCCCGGCGGGATGGCAGGTGCATCTGCCGGGCATCCCGCACCAGTGCATTTTTCCGGGAAAGCACCATCAAAAAGGCCATTTATCATCCTGATGGTTGCCTCCATCTTCCGGGCATGGGCGGTCTTTGCCGCGATAACATTTCTTCCCATGTACCTCGTCACGCAGGGCTATACGCTCGTCACCGCGACGACAATTGTTACCCTGATGCTCCTCTGCGGAGTGGGGGGGCAGGTGGTGGGAGGGCAGATCTCTGATCATATCGGGAGAAAAGAGTTCATGGTCTTTGCGCTGGTCTGCGCAATTCCGGCGTTTTACCTCTTCTTTGCGAGCACCGGGCTTGTCGCGATAATCGCGATCCTCCTCTTCGGGTTCTTTCTCTGGTCAACCTTTGCGGTCGCTGTCGCGATGTCACACGAACTCTTGCCCCAGAACATCGGGCTTGCTTCCGGCATCATGCTCGGCCTCGCGATCGGTTTTGGCGGGCTCGGTGTGGCAGTCAATGGTATGATTGCTGATCACTACTCACTCGCGACTGCGCTTGGAACCATTCCAATTCCGATTGCCGGCGCGGTGGTGCTGATGCTTGTCCTGCCGTACCCTTGGAAGATGCTGAAATACCGGTATCCGGGTACGGCAGGACGCGTAAACTGACAATACCCTTATATGGTCTCATTTGAAAATGAATTTGGTTGAGGATTTCACATGGATAAGACAGGAATTATTGCATTACTCGTTGGAATTGTGCTGTTGATCGTTGGCGGTTACGGGATCTGGATGTTTTTACCCGACGTGATTATCGCGGTCAAGGGACTAATCGGTATCGTCGTACTCATCGTCGGGCTGATGCTTGTCGTCTTCGGTATCCTGATCGTAAAAGAGTGAATGAAAAGTCCGGTTCAGCGTGTGCACTAACCCCTGACTGGCTTATATTATCCCTTTTTACCCGTTTTTGCACTTTACAACCAGGCACTGGGAGCCTGCGGTTTCAACTACCGGTTCAGGTTTGTCGATGAAAAACTCATCAAACGCCTTCTGTACTCCGGGTGCCGTGATGTAATCGTGGGAGATGATGACACCGCCCGGATTCATCCGGGGGTAGAAGAACTCAAGGCACTCCTTTGTGCTCTCGTAAGTATCGACATCGAAATTGACAAGCGAGAAATGCCTGTCTTTCACCGGACCTGACGTGGCGGGAAATATACCCTTGTAGAAGAAGATGTTCTTCTCCGGCGCGAGGTATGTCCGCACGCTGTCATAGGATGCGGCAAATTTTCCCTCGTAAAACGGCCAGACCATGTCAACTTCATCCACTTTGGGCAGTCCCGCAAACGTATCAAACAGGTGGAGTGCCTTGTCGCCTTTTGCTGAACAGATGATCTTTGCCGACCCGCCTTTGTACACCCCGACTTCCGCAATGTCGCCGGGCACCTTCTGCGTCCGTTTCACCGCCATGTATATATGGTATGCCTCGATGTCTTCGAGCAGCAGCTCGGTATCTGCCCGGATCTTTTTGAGCTCTTGCGCAAACTCCTTCCGTTCAGCACAGCCATAGTGTGAGAGTCTCCCCCGGTTTGCGATATCGTACCCTAAAAACGGCTCAAAAACAGCCAGCTTCCGGAATTTTGCGAGATATTTACTGGGAGCTACCGAATCAAAAAGCCAGATAAAATTCTTTTTCGGGAAGAAACTCATGTCCTGAATTATTGGTCATGAAGGAATTTATACCGTGCAGGTTCATAGGGGATGGACGTCCCTTTCGGAACGACAAAATTGGAAGAAAAACCGTAGTGTATGATGATGGCACCATTGTCGGATTACAGGGGTCCCGGTACGTTCACCGGCGGAGGTTCCGCATCAACCTCCAGTTCGTCTAAAAACGGCATCAGCCCCGAGACAAAGGGAACAGTCCTGCTGCCATCTGCTGAACGCATCTCACCGATAAGGGTGATCTCAATCATGAGCGGGAACTCCCGGAGGGTCTGTTCAAAGGAAGGATCGTTCTTCCGCGTGAATGCAAGAAACCGGTCAACACGGATATACGGGCGTTCGAACTCCGGGACTCCTTTGTACTCTTCCTGTACCTGCTCGATCGTATGAGTGTGGACAAGGTCTTTTTCAAAGAACAGGAAGATATCGATGCCGTACGTCCGGCTTTTCTCATCCAGATCGCGGATGTCAATTTTCCTGCCTCGCACAATACCACACGAGTCACATTTTTCCAGAATGGTTGTTCCGGGGAGCGAGCTCCACGCGGTGTTATTCTCCATACAAAGGGTGGGGTTTTTGGGGTTGTATAGATATTGCTGTACCCCTCACCAGAACCCGTGCCCGGATGCCATCCCTTCCTGTATTGTACTCTCCCGTTTCGCCTCCTCCTTCTCCTTTACGATCTCAACAAGCACAAAGAAGAGCACCGCTTCGAGCGGGTCATCGAACATCGCCACATTGTCGTTCTCGTGCCTGCGCAGCATCGCCGCGAGCTGGTACCCGTAAGGCTGGCTCTCCGCGAGCAGTGCCCGCGAGCCCCTCATCCAGCGATCGGCAACCTCCCTTACTGCGATCTTCATCCCGGCATACCGTACCATCCATGCACCTCCCGTGTGCAGGTACGGGTGCGGGGCATGCCGCATAAGCACAGGGCATGGGCGGTGTGAAAGTGTTTGTGCCGATGCGGGGGGCGCTCCCGGGTGGTGTAAATAAGCCAGCGGAACCTGAATGATAATCGTCTGGTGGTTGTTATACGCTCTCTCCGGGAACTGCAATATGTCAACCGGCTGCTTATGGTCTATCCTTTTTTGCGGTTGCGTTCCCGTGAATAATACCCCGTTGCCACCACAGATACTATGCACAGCGCACTGACACCCCCGAAAAGAGAGAATCCGGGTGCCCGTGTCGGGGAAGGAGTGGGCTGTGCCGTTTTGGTGGGCGTGATGGGCGGAACTGTCGGGATGACGGAGGTTCCGGGGGTGACTGTGGTCGGCTGGGTGATCGTGATCACGCTGCCGGGAACGATACTGCCGTTGTTGTCAATTTCTTCTGACTGCATTACCATCAGCAAAGAGCCGGCACTCGCAGGCACCGTCCCGGAGACATTGATAACAAGAGAGACATCACGGGTGGTCTGGTACGAGATGAGCGCCCCGTTGATAAACGTGGTACTCCCCTGAGCTGTCTGGTGTGCTGCCGGAAGACCATCGACGACGACCTGGATATTCCACTGAGCGTTTGCAAGGCCGGTCTGCAACTGGATCGAATGCCCGTTCGCAAACGTCGTTGCACCTGATGGGATAATCCAGATCTTTGCAGACACATGCTGGGGTTGTGCCGGTACCATCGGGGGTTTGGGGGATAACGATACATCGGACAGGGCGAATGTCGCCGCAACAGGGGAGATAATGAAGATGAATGCGGCGAGAGTACAAAGGGCACACGCGGAATGTGAAGCACTCCACGTTTTTCCGGATATTTTCATGATATGCATAATTCGTTTCCGGTATTTTTAAGATACCGATGTTATCGTCCGGGAAATAAAAAGAGATTGGCAATATTCCCCAAATTACAGGAATAAACCAGTATCCCACCCGGAGGACAGTCTTTGCAAAGACTTTTCCAGGGAACACGGCAGGAGGAATACAGATTACAGGTAAACAAACAGGACCGTCTGTACAGTTCCTCCCTGGAAAACACCAACGACATTTACCCTGTCCGCATTCGCAGTACCGACATAGGAGAAGGTATACGTGTCACCCACTACCGGGTTATCGATCGTCCTTGTGAAGGATTGCCCGTTGAAATTGTCAATCTGGATCTTCAGAGCAGTGAGATATGCCGCATCTGCCCCGCCATTGTACTTCACAATCACATTGGTTCCTTTCTGCCATGCAGTGACATTGATCTGCATCTGGTATGGAGTAGGTGAGACTTTCGGGAGCACCGCCAATTGCGTCGTAACCACCGGTGTCAGAGTGGGTGTGGGGGTTGCCACAGGAGTAACCGGCTGGCTGCACCCACAGACAATAAGTGCAAGAAAGAGGAGTGCCGCAAGTGTCAATCGTCTCATACGGGTGATTTCGGAGAGCCGGGGGATAAATGTTGTGAATTTATATTGTGCAGGCGATGTGGTTTTAAAAAAAAGAGCGCACAGTGCGGGATTAGAGGGTGAACGAGAGTACCGGAGAGATCGTGGCACACCCGCGGAATTTTGGGGGATAGACCTAATATGCAACCGGATCACACGGTACGGTATCATTACAGGATCATGAAACCGTTCACTGCCGCAACCTCTGAGGAAAAAGCGTCTCTGTATGAACAGGACAGGATCCGGGCTGTAGCCTCCCGGCTTGCCACGGCGAACTCGAAAGGTACGCTCGGGGTCATCCTCGGAGAGCTGGTGAGCCAGTACACGCTCGCCGATCTCCAGGTGATTGGCGGGCGGCTCTATGCTGAGGTCGTAAACCTGCCGTCACCTTACCGTGAGCAGGTCCGCCCCTATTTTGTCGACCAGATGTTCGGTGCCCACCACGCGCTTGTCCGGAATTGCCGCACTGGCGTATTCCTGTCCATGACTGCACCAATCAGTGACCGGGAGACATTTCTTAAATTCTGCGCCATGATCCCGGAAGGTTGTTTTGCGTGGGACGACCGGGCTGAACGGACCCGGTTCCGGTATTCCCCGAAACACCGGCTCTTCTATTATCTCATGGCGGCATTCACGATGTTTGTTCTTGACCGCCCGGGGCATCCGGTTGGGATGCCATTCCCCGGAGGATTTGCCGTTGAAAACCGTCAGGGGACGTATTATTGTCTCATCAGGGACCGGGAAAAAGAAGTGTTTTTCTCCATCTGCAACTTCTGCCCGGCAAAACAGACTGAAGAGAACGCACCGGAAAAGAATGCCGGGTAACCGGGACGACCTCCCCAACAACGCTTGCGTTCCGTTACGGAAATTTCCTGGAAAACACAGTATTGTAAACTGTCATTCAGGTCACGAACCTGATGCTGTCGCTGATATGACAGAATGGCACACTATTTTTTTTAATTCATCATCGGGGTTCGGCATGAGATCTGGTGTTTTTCTCCTGAAACGAATCCCTTCATTTCCGGATATAATTCAATTCGATTCTCCCGGTGAAATACCAGCAGAATATGCGATATCATCGGTGACACAGGGACGTGATAAGACCACACAATGAATTTTATGCCGGTACAGGGCAAAAACTGGCGGTACACTATAAATATGACCAGCACCAAAACGCAATCGTCGGTTTAAATTTCACGGGCTGCGGTTTTCACTCGACACCGTTGGAGAGCCCCCATGAATCACAGGATACATACAATATCATCCAGCGTGTTTCGGATATCGTTTCTTATCGCACTAATTTTGATTTTCCTCCCTTCACCAGTCACCGCTGATCAGTGGAGTATCCATTATGAACTGGACAGGGATCATTACTATCCTGGTGATAACGGGACACTCGCCCTCAGCTATGAAGGGGATATGGATGTCGGCGTTTATTTTCTCTCCATGAATATTGTAGGGATTGGTATCTATGAAGTCACACCCGCTCCACCGTACGAGTACAGAACCGGTGGCAAACCACTTGTGGTCACTCTCCCGTTTTCCATCCCGGTTACCGTAAAACCGGGGGACTACCCGTACAGTTATGAATTTGACCGGGGCGGAGGACACCCGGTCCAAAGGGGCACATCCACCATCACAATCGTTGGAGCGGGAGAGCCGGGCCCGGAACAGGCCGGACAAAACCGGAACGATTCGTTGCCAACTCCGCTCATCATCCTGGTGCTCCTCATCATTATTGTCATCGGTTATCTGGTCATACGGAGAAAAGCCAGACGGAACGCAGCGGTTCAACCGGGTACCGCCGGGCCTGCCGCACCGCAGTTCTCATCCGGATGGAGACTGGTCAAATCAGGACTGGGGCTGGCATTTTTGCTGGTCTGGTTTGTCATTATACCAGTGTTAAGCGGCATGAATCCCCTGTTCTTTATCCACATCCTGATCATGCCTCCTTTTTGCTTCATAGTCCTGCCCGCATTGCTGATTGCAGTCTACTTTATGGTAAGCAAAAAAATCCGGAGAATTGATTTCTTCTTCATGTTCATTGTAGTCATCGTTGCGGTTCTGGTCATTCTCGCAATACCAAGTTTTGGATCAGGACAGCAATCTCAGGATCAGAAACCAGGAACCACTCTCAATGCCTGTGGGGATTCAGGCGATGTAACCGGTGCTGTCTGCCCCACTAAGGATATCAGGCTGCAGGTCTCAAATCGCGAAATCGGGTCACCGGTCCTTGAATATACATCAAAAAGCGGCATCTATCCTGTTGTGGAGATTAGGGATGACAACAGGTTCGCCATCAGGATAACCCTGATCGCACCTGACGGGCGTGTGGTTCATGAAGAGACCTTCGATGTAAGGCGCGGGGGTCAGAGCAGCGGTAACTTCAATCCCGGAGGAAATCTCACACGGGGAGATTACCGGGTCGAATTTCATCAGGGCGGGGATCTTCTCGCGACGATTCCGATTAAAGTACTGTATTGAGATGACCGATATGGTAAAGAATGTACTACAACTATCACTGGAGTCCATGAACCTGACCCTGTCACACATTCGATGCAATAAACACAATTTTTCAAAAGCATCCGCTCATCATTCATAAGAACAGATACCGTGTAAGAAGGACAGGTGATAGCAGCTTGGCATGCTTCCCGGGGACTCGCGTACTTCAGTACAACATGCTACATGAGTCAGTTAACTACCGGGTTCGGCATGAGATCAGGTATTTCCCAACTGCTATGGAACTTTGACATCGTGTCGTTATTCCCGATGTTCAGGGCCGTCAATATACACATACCTGATGCACGGTTATTAGTACTATTATCCCTGTAAATATTCCTGAAGAATGATTCACAGAACCATCAGGGAAACCAGATCGATCAGGTGGAAATCATGAGTGCGGATCCTCGTTCCTACGTCCATGGGCGGTCGGATCGTGAATCTACGCGGTTGCATGACCAGGCATCCGGGCTCGGTTTTCTGCTGCATGAAGGCACCTGCTACCCGCCTGGTAGTAACATCCTCGAAGCGGGATGCGGAGTTGGCGCCCAGACCCTGCTCCTCGCAGGCAACAGTCCTCACGCACAATTCGTTTCAATCGACATCTCGCCTGAATCGCTGGCACAGGCACAGGAGCATGTGTCAGGGATGGGATTTACCAATGTCACCTTCCGCCAGGCAGATATCTGTAACCTGCCTTTCCGGGCGAACACATTTGACCATGTATTCGTCTGCTTCACCCTTGAGCACATCCCGGATCCGTTCCTTGCGCTCGGTAATCTCAAAAAAGTCCTCCGGCCCGGCGGCACAATAACCGTCATCGAGGGGGATCACGGGTCAGCGATTTTTTACCCCGATACCCCGGCAGCGCATCACGTCATTGACTGCCTTGTCACGCTCCAGCGGCAGGCGGGTGGAAATGCACTTATTGGCAGGGAGTTAGAGCACCTGTTGACAAACGCAGGGTTTGTGGATGTAAAGATCTTCCCCCGGCAGACATATGCCTCCCAAAATATTCCCCATTCGTCTGAAGCAGTGAAAAGTATCTTCATCGCGATGATTGAGGGGGTCCGTGACCAAGCGATTGCTGGAGGCCTAGCTGATCCGGAGGCGTGGGATTTGGGGATCAGAGACCTGTACCGGACCACGGAACAGAATGGGATGTTCTGCTACACGTTCTTCAAGGCAGTTGGAAGAAAAGGTGTTGCAGACAAATAATGATCCAAATGACAAAGTTTTACTGTTGCATTTTTCCAATAAGCCCATGTCATTCAGGACAACCACAGAGCATAAATAACACGTCGCGGGATTGATATTACATCTCATCGGCGACACATAGTCACTCTGTCTGCGAAGGAACAACAAGTTCCGGGCCTCCAATTTTCCTGATCATATTCCACTACGTGAACAGGTGCCGGTACCGGGAAAAATGGGGGGATTCACCTCCAGCCGAAGAATGATTTGAAAATGTTCCCAAGGGTACTAAATGGATTGGCGGCTGCAGATGTGGATATTGGCACCGGTACCGATGTCACACCCGTCACGACATTCCCGCAGGAACATCCGGTTTTTTCCGTCCCGGTCAACGGATTTTTTGCTGTTATTATCTGGCAAGCTGCTCCATCCGGACAGGCGCCGGTACAGGCATTCGTTGCCGGGTCATAACTACAGGTATTCATGCATTGGCAATCGGAACAGGTAACATTCCCGGTTGCATCGGCAGGTGTTTTTGTCCGGGTACAAACCGCATTCCCGTCGCAGGTGCCGGTACAGGTGTTCGCAGCCGGGTCGCAGCCACAGGGTTTTGTCACAGTCACAGGTACCTTTACTACCGACGTGTTTTCCTGGATTATTACCTGTGGCGTTGCAACTATCCCGGCCTCTCCAGCTTTGCAGTGGCATTCAGCGAAGAGGGTTTTTCCGGTCTGTGGATCCTTTGACATGGTATTTATCTGGCAGACCTGCCCGGTTGAAGGACAACTCCCCACACATATGTCCAGAGAATAATCAAAATAGCATGACCCGGGCTGGCACTTGCAGATCGGGGTCTCTTCTCCGGTAGTCGCGTTCTTTTCAGTACCTGCAACAACGCAGCCTGTGCTACCTATGCAGGATCCTGTACAGGTTTTTTTCTCCATATTGTTATTGCATCCCTGTGCATTCACCGGAACATCGGCTTTCTTCAGGCAGTATTGTTGGAAAGACGCGGTCGCAACAGGCGCGTTCGAGGTTGCGCTGATCGCTCCCGTGGTGGCTGACTGCTCGTATCCGCAGACCGCGTTGGAGCAGAACTGGTACGTCCCGAACTTCTGCACTGCTGAAGCCTCGCTCATGCATTCGCATCCTCCGCCGCAGGATGTAGAGGTTGGTCTGTTACTGTAACAGTATAGGGGCCTACCGTTGCCGGCCGAGATTGTCGCTCCTGCCCAAAACTGGTAACCGCAGACTTTCTGGACGCCGTTACAGTACGAGTACCCCATTTGCTGTCCTTCTTCATCGCTCATGCAGCCACACCCGTCGGGACATATAGGCGGTGCCGTCTCTCCCGTAGGTGCCGGGGATAAAACAGCACGGAAACAGGAGCGGGTGGAAGCCGAAACCGATGTCTGGTCGTTCCCGCAGGCTGTGTTGGAACAGCGCTCGTACGCCCCATTAAATTTTACCTTTGCATCCTCCTCGCTCAGGCATATACAACCCGCCGGGCAGACTGTTGTCGGCGTGACCGGGACTTTCGTCACCTGCTCAGGTTTCCTGAAGCAGTACTTCGGCATGGCGACGCCCGCTGCGTTTGAAGTGTCTGCAACATTGGCGGTCTGCATGTACCCGCATACCGTATCGGAGCACCGCTGGTACAATCCCCCGAACTTCACCTTTGCATCAGATTCAGCCAGGCATTCGCATCCCTGCCCGCAGCTGGTCGCCTCCGGTGTCTGATACCGGACGGCAGGTGTTACTGCAGGAGTCATGAGCACCGTACTAAAACAGTACAGCATTTTTCCGAGGTTGTCGGTGCCGCAGGGCGTCTCTTTTCCCTGGCAGTAGGAATACCCCTTGTTCTTTGCATCTTCGGGAACCATGCAGGTACAGCCATCGGCACAGGATGTCGCCGCAAGGACTGCCGGCACAGCGACAGTAAGAAGGAGCAGTGCGACAGCAGCCACGATCTTCCATGTCATTCTCATATACAATCCCCCTTTTCTAAAATCTCAGTTCTCGGCCCGAACTGTGTATTGCAAATGCATCACCCGGGGCGGTTATTAAACTTGTTCTCTTATGGGAAAGATCGCTGGCGGGGTAAAAAGGATGGAGTAAAATTCCATGGATATTATCGTCGGTTATCGGAACCGGACGAGATGAACGTATCGACTGCGGTAACATCAGGCAGGCCGGCCGTCGCGACAGATACAATTCGGGGAATAAGCGCCGGTTCCCGGCACTGTCACCGTTTCGGGAGGACAGCAGGCTGGCGCAGGAAGCCGGGATCGTGCCAGAACCACCGGATACCCGGGTCGCGACTTTTCAATTTTTTTTTCTCAAAATGGAAAATGCGCATACCTATTTATCGGCAACCGGGATATGACCCAGTCTGAATTCAACAAGGGAGACAGAAAATGCCTTACATCACAGTCGGGAAAGAAAACTCGGGAGAGATCGAGCTCTATTACGAGGACCACGGCACGGGAACGCCGGTCGTCCTGATCCACGGGTGGCCGCTCTCCGGGGCTTCATGGGAGAAACAGGTACCGGTACTGCTGGAAGCAGGGTACCGGGTCATCACGTACGACCGCCGGGGGTTCGGGAGATCCGGCCGCCCGTCATCGGGATACACCTATGACACATTCGCCGAGGACCTGAACAAGATTATGACGAAACTCGACCTGAAGGACGCTTCGCTGGTCGGGTTCTCGATGGGCGGAGGCGAGGTTGCCCGGTATATCTTCACCTTTGGTTCCCGCCGCGTCAGAAACGTTGCCTTCATCTCGGCAATACCGCCGTTCCTCTTAAAGACCGAAGACAACCTCGCCGGTGTTGACGGCACTGTTTTCGAAGGAATCCAGCGGGCGATCGTGGAGGACCGGCCGAAATTCCTCGCGCAGTTCTTCCATGATTTCTACAATGTCGATCTTCTGGGGAAAAGCCTGATCAGTGACCAGGCGGTCCAGCTCAGCTGGACTGTTGCAGCGGGAGCTTCGGCAACCGCGACCCTGGACTGCGTATCTGCATGGCTGACCGACTTCCGGGACGATCTCGCGATGATCCGTGTGCCTGCCCTTGTCGTCCATGGCGATTCGGACAGGATCGTCCCGTTCGCGGCATCGGGAAAGCTCACGCATGAATCGATCGAGGGAAGCCGGCTTGTTGTCGTGGAAGGCGGCCCGCACGGCCTGAACTGGACCCATGCGGCACAGCTCAACCGTGCCCTGCTGGACTTCCTCAAAACAGGGGCAACGGGAAAGAAACCCGCCGCGGTACAGGCACCGGCGAAGGGGAGGCGCTGACGCATTGCCACGAGCGGTGTGGCTGCTGCAATAGGGGAGTATGTCCGGGAGCGCCGGCAGGGAGCCGGTAACGAAATCCCGAAGTCTTCCGGATTAGGTAAAGGATCCCTGAACGGAAAGGTTACGTGTCACACAGGCCGCGGACCTGCCAATATCCCAGAAATGTCCATAGCAGTTTTTATGGTTATCCAAGAGTATCAATAGATATCCATCTTGAAAAATGAAAGACAAAGAAAAGATTTTAGAAGAAATTTATGAGGATCTGCATATTCCTGAGATTAAGCGTGCATTAGATTCTGATCAGTTTAATACGATAGTTAATACCCATGACGCGATCCTTTTTTATCAGACCCTTCCCTTTATCATCATTAGACAAACTGAAAATTCGCTCCATTGGACAGGGTATCATCTGGCATTTTTCATCCATCATAAAGAGGCTGTGAAACGTGCCTATTTCGCATATTATTTTAGTTTAATGGGACAAAAATCGTTGTCTGAATCGTTCCAACGAATTTTGCTAGAATATATCGTAAAAGGTTCTTTTTGGGATTGTGTATCGAGAAAACGATATCGAGATAAAAAAACACCTAATTCGAAAAGGATTAATAAAGTCCGTTCGGTTATTCAGGAACGAATTATTAAGGAACCAGGAACATTTTCAGAATGTCAAGGATGTTCTTTATCCGCCATTGATGCTGTATTGGATTATTTGGATCTTCAAGAAGAGACCAAAAATGAAAGTTGGGAAAAGATCGTGCCAAAAATGAAAGACATGTTATTCATTTTAAATGACTGGAGAAAAACAATCCCTATCAAAGATCCCGATGAGATTTATGAGATATATAAATATTATAGTTATGAGATTCACTCCCATCCAAATTCATTGACAGATGCGTTAGCATTTGATGTGCATTCAAAAAACAATCCAGATTTTGATTATAATAGTGACCAAATAGGACGTTCACTCAATTCTCTCATGAAAATTGTAGATTTTGGTATTATTCTTACTCTCAATACATTCCTCGCCGACCGTTATCGAGAGAATGATATGTTCAGAAACCTGCCATTTCTAAGCGATCACATTGGAAAATTTGATTTGCCGTACTCTAAGAAAAGACTGCAATTTTTTATATCCTGTAATTCCAAGCGCTAATACAAATGAATCATCACGCAGGCCGCGGACCTGCCGGTATCCGATGAAACGATACAATGACAATTTTTCCCATGAGAGAGCATTCGCTCTTCAGTGAAATTTCATAAAAACAGAAACTGTGTAAAGGAAGGAAGGTGATAGCAGCTTGGTATGGTTCCCGGGGACTCGCGTACCTCAGTACAGCATACTACGTGAGCTGGCTTAACTTCTGGGTTCGGAATGAGACCAGGTGTGTCCCAGCTGCTATGGCCGC
>Ga0315282_10003948_pt1 | contig 26252 bp, 23 predicted proteins | sample YL17G07_20_MG_FD_203693 | JGI IMG/M metagenome (GOLD analysis project Ga0315282, IMG submission 203693) | Sediment microbial communities from Yellowstone Lake, YNP, Wyoming, USA - YL17G07_20 | ecosystem: Environmental > Aquatic > Freshwater > Lake > Sediment | place: USA: Wyoming | collected... | reverse complement strand
ATGGCCAATTCAAAGACAAAACCTCTTTAACAGCCCAAAGAAAGGTGTTCTCGGATTCTGGGAAGGAAAATGTCTGATAATTCGGTAACCAGCCAAGAGTTAACCAAGATTTTCGGGCACTTCCGTGCGGTTGACACGCTCAACCTGAATGTAAAGGGAGGAGAATTGTTTGGGCTGCTTGGACCTAACGGTGCTGGAAAGACTACAACAGTGCGCATGCTCTGCACGCTCATCGAACCGTCTATAGGAACGGCTAGTGTCGCTGGTTACGACATTCGCAGGGATGCTGCTGCGGTGAGGCGAAGCATTGGAGTGGTTTCCGAAGGAGTATCGCTTTACAAGGACTTGACCATTGAGGAGAATTTGAAGCTGCTCAGTACGTTATACGACATACCCCGTGGACGAGCAGAGAACAGAATAAAAGAGCTTCTTGAGATGTTCGCATTTCGAGAAAAAACGCGGCGACTGGTGGGCGCTCTTTCTAGTGGTTGGGCTAAGAAAGCGATGATCTGCGCCGCGTTACTTCATGATCCCAAAGTCTTGTTCTTAGACGAAGTCACTTCCGGCCTCGACCCGCAATCCGCAATTGCTCTTCAAGACTTCACCAGGAATCTCTGCAACCAAGGTGTGACAGTGATTTGGACGACTCACTACATGACGGAACCTGAGAAGATCTGTGACCGCGTTGGTGTCATGTTTGCAGGCAGATTGGTGCAAGTAGGGACACCGAATGAGTTGAAACATAGCGTGAGTGAACTGTCACTGGTGGAAGTTGAGACTCCAGATCTCTCTCCAACACAGCTTGAGAAGGTAAGACACAAGCTGAACTCAATAAATCATGTCTGCAAAGTGAAATATGCCGACTCGAAACTTCAGGTGAGCTGTGAAAGAACTGAGACGCTTGCCGAAGAAGTAGCGAGTGCTCTCTTGGATGCTGGTGCAAGAATAAGGGCAATAAACACCAGAGATCCGACGCTTGAGGAGGCTTTCATAGCGATGACTGGCGGCGAAGAAGAAATCGACCGTTTCCTCGAAGGCGCGGGACAGAAAGCATAGAATGCACTCGGGTTTGAGATGTCGGTCGTATTCTTTCTCAGAGACTCTATCGCGGTTGCTGAGAATGAATTTCGTCAGTTCAGACGGAACCGCAGTGCCATTCTGATTTCACTCATAATCTTACCATTCTTCTTCACGGCATCTCTTGGGGCAGGTCAAGGTGGAGCAGGTACTACGTTTTCAGCCACCGCCGACATTCCCATCATGTTCGTGGACAACGATAATTCGCTCGCTTCACTTCGTCTTTTGCAGACACTCACCAGTTCTGCTGATTTCCACAGTCTGATTCAAAGTTACAATGAGCAAACTGCTGTCGCTGCACTAGGTACGAAACGTACCTATGCGGTAATAGTGGTCCCAAAGGGCTTCCAAAACGATTTGGCGATCGGTCGTCAAGCTAGAGTGATATTATACACGGACGACAGCGAACCTGGGGTGTCCGATCAGATTGAAAGCACTTTATCAACCTATGTTCAGAACTTCAATCCGAATCTTGAAGTTCAAACCTTCCTGACGGCGCTCCAGAAGCAGTCGATTTCGCAGGTCGAGATTGTTCGCAAAGGGGCCATTTTCGCTGGTTTCAATGTGGGATTGACAATTGTGCTAGCGGTTGTGCAGATCTTTGCCGGATTCTACGAGATTGCAGGCGGCATGTCCCGAGAACGCGAGGAAGGAACATATGCACGACTTCTGCTTACTCCTATCCCGATCGGTTCGATAGTTCTAGGTAAGACTATTTTCGACCTCCTCCTGAGCGTAGTCCGAACCTTTATTGTCTTAGGATTATCAGTTTACGGATACGGAGCTAGACCGAATACCGACATTGTTACACTTCTAGCACTGTCTCTCCTCGTTGCCCTAGTGACCATGGGACTTGGTTTTGTCGCGTCGGCCCTAAAAATGGGGCAAAGAGCTGTTGTCATCGTAGAGTTCTTCCTCATACTTTTCCTGTTTGCGTTCAGTGGGTTGATTATTGATAAGGAGCTGCTAGTCGGTGTATCTCAAGTAATCGCCAACTTGTTACCCTTCACTTATGCCTTCGACGCGTTAAGACGCACGGTTCTGCTCGGCAGATCTCTGCTGTCTCTGACTGGTGATCTCCAGTACATGATTGGATCTTGTATCGTGTTCTATGCGACTGCTTTCATCCTGCTTCTAAAGTCGCGGGAGCGACTCATCAGATGATTCGTTTCATTCATCACACGTCAGCTATCACCGTGAAGGAACTGAAGCAACTGCGCCGCGATCCGGTTTCCTTGGTCTTAACAATTATGTTTCCTATTCTCTTGATTGGTATCTTTATTGTCATAGCTTCGGCCTTCAGCGCACCAAGTCACAATGTGGCTGTTGTCGTGGTTGACTTGGACGAATCGCCAGCGTCGAAGGCAATACTTGACAAAATGACTACATCGCGTTTCATTCACGTGACGCGGTTTGTGCAGACTGAGGAACAAGCCTATCAGGCTGTCAACAACGCGCAGGCAGTCGGAGCTGTCATCATACCAAGAGGATTCGGGGACGACCTGGCTTCAGGTCACGCATTTATAGTAGTACAAACGGACAACTCGAAACTCACTTCGTCAGCATTTGTTGTTTCCGCGGTGAATCAGGGCGCTAGCAGCGTTCTAACGGAGATACGCTTAGGTGAGACTGGTGCAAGTCTGGGTGCGAAGCTAGCATCCGTCGAAGTGATCACGCGACCGATTTCCGGTCGTCCTCCAAGCGGCGACACGATTCTGCCGGGTTTTCTTGGCATGATAGCTATTCTCGGTGCTTTTGATGACATAGTAAATGCAATTAGTAGAGAACGTGAACGGGGTACTTTCCCTCGTCTATCTCTTTCTCCTGTGAGTCTGTTTGCCGTTTATACTGGAAAAATGTTCGCAACTGTAGTGTTAACCGTTCTCCGTACTGCATTGATGCTGGTCATTTTCACGCTGGACGGTATTGTGATTCGCGGAAATCTTCTCCTCATCTTTTTGACTACTATCCTAATCGCCGTCTTCACGCTGTCCCTCGGACTAGCCATTTCGGCGAGAATTCGCGGATCGGCGACTCTCACTGTTTTGGAGATTGCGATGACGTTCCCTCTCTTTATGCTGGCTGGCACTATGAATTCACCACTGCTACTTGCGCCAGGAGGCAGAGCAATAGCTGCGAGTTTACCTTGGACTTATGGCAATGATGCACTAAGGCGGATAATATACCTGGGAACTGGTTTGAATATTGTCGCAGCCGATTTACTTATTCTGTTTGTCAGCAGCTTAGTATTGATGCCTGTGGCTTTGATTCTATCCAAGCGCACAATGTAATCACGTGCGCTTTCTTCTTCGGTTGAACTGCGCTAGACACGCCGTTATGCCTAGGGATAAGATGCTTAGTGGAACCCCTGTGAATTCTGGTATTGGAATCTGGCTCTTGGTGAGAATGAAATTGTTTGACATATCTTGTTCTCCGGGACTGACTTTAAGGATGAATTTGGCCTGTGTGTGACCCTCGTTGTGAGTCCATTCAGTCACGCTAGCTTGGTAGGTACCTGGATTCAGATATCCATCAAACCAGCCATCCCAAGTATACCAGTAGTATTGGTAAGATGAGCTGTCGACAATTTGGAGAGAAGCCCAACTGATGGTTCTTACATCATCGTCCCAATTCATTCCTAGTATGATTCCTTGAACGTACCCGCGCAACTCCAATCCAAATTCAGCCGACGCCTCTCCGCCTAAGGGTGCGTTTCGTATTCTCAAGAATCCCTTTTGCGCGTATGGGCCAAGATGATTATACGGAAAGAAGTATGGTGACTCGCCCTGAAGAAGAGCTGGAATGGGCGGAGACGCAACGGTCGGCCTATACCAGTTCACAATATCCACCATGACAGTCCAATCGCCAGCGTATCCTCCTGGATGATGAGAAGAGGCCCTACCCCATATACCATGGTCTGTGGAAAAGAGAATCGTACTTCGAATGCGGGAAGTTCCACTGCTTGGTTCAACGTATCCGAATAAGCCGGCGAGATTCTTGTACGTCAGGATGTTGGTTCCAGCAGGTACGGCTTTGTTCATGATCTTCTTTGCGTTGGCAAAGAACCCAGTATCGGAAGATGGAAGAAGCACTCCTGCGTCCGATGAGAATAGAGTGGTTGCAGCGACGAGTCTATCGTCATCGTCGAACACACGAAATCTCACTGAGGAATTGTATTGGATGCCGGCGATTATGCTCTCTGTCTTGAATAGTGTTGTGAGAGTGAGATTTACGCCTATTATCAATTTGAGATTGATGTCGGCTATGTGCCCCAGCCATGGTACGGCTACGTATACCTTGCCCAAATCACCAAGACTGACGACATTATCTTGGACATATCCGTATGTCCACCCGTTCATGGCATACTGCCCAGGGTAAATTGCCAAATTCGATCTGAACGTAGGTAGCCTGTAGGATGTGAAGTTGAATAGAAATCCTTCATGCAGATTCTCTTGCAGGAAGTCTAGCGTTGCCAAGTTCTGGGCTGGGTCCGATGATGTTGTGCTCGGGATGTCGGGTCCGAATCGATCCACCATTATTGTTCCATTGGTCATGATGTAGCTGGAACCCGCACCGTATTGGTTGAGCCAACCGGACCACGGTATGGTTTTGAACATAGAGTCCTGGGTTGGAATCATCCACTGATGCTGGTTCGCGTTCCAGAAGTTGATTACGTCAATGAAGTTCTGTGATGAAACGTCGTAGACCAGAAGGTTCACTGAAGTATTATTCCATACCCAATTTCGCTCAACCGTTGGTATCTCCCAATCAATCGAGGTGACCGTAGCGTTGATGCTGCCACCGCGGTACATGTGCATGCTTGTCTGTAAGAGGCCGGAACCTACAGAGACAGTAGCGGTAAGCGGTTGATCTAGTTCATCAACTGAAGTTGCAGGAGGAAGAGCTTGGATATAGCCTCTCATGAATACGCGGATCGTGAAGGTATCTGTTGAAAGTCCATAGTCGTAGCTACCTCTGTACCTAGCCAGTGAGTATTTGATTGGTGCACGAGGATCGGATGGAAGAATGTTGAGCGGGTCCCCCGCCATTCCCAAGCCATTCAGCGAGATTGTCGTTTCCGACTTCGTATAAGCTACTTGAGTGAAGTTGAATGCTGCCAGCGTATTGTCCCTCGCGAACGCTTCAGCTATAATGTATCTGGCGGGATCTGGTCCTCGAATAGGGTTCTCCACCAGAGAACTCGGAAGATCGTGAAAGTGAATGGTCACGTTGATGCTGCTGGATTTAACCAAGTCGATCGGTATGAACGTGTCGTATGGGCCGATGTCGGGGACGACAAAAGAGTAGTCGATGAACTGCGTTCCATCGTATCCGGTTTGGACGTACCCATTCAGATATGCTCGAATGTAATACCTGCCAGGGCTTAGACTATCTGTCCATGTTGCAAAAACCTGTGGCACCATTCCAGAATATTTCGCAGGGACTCCATAACCTCCTTTGGATCCAAATTGGAAGACAAATTCTGTCGGTGCTGATCCGAGGGACGTGTTCGGATCAAGGCTGCTGCGGGGGTCTACCCACCAGGTTTGTGCTGGTCCAACTCCATTAAACAGTCCGTATGGATCTTTGATATTTGAATAGGAGTAGTAGCTGGTTGGTCCTTCCCATGGAAAAGCGACTTTCCTCGGGCCAGCTAGTCCTGAAGTCAGTCCACTAAATCCACTTGACGAAAAGAACGTGTTACCCAGCACATACGATGTGTAAGGTGCATGAGTCAGATTGATTGGGGAAAAAGTAACGGTGCTAGGCGCGTCGTAGGATTTGCTATCGTAGATAACAATGGAGATTGGACGTTGTGCTGGCCACGGAATTGTCCCGTATCCCTGTTTTGAAAAAACCGCGCCTCGAACTTGAGGTCCAACTCTCAGGTATCCATCAAAGTGAAGCGACTGACCACGAGCCACTCTAACGTTTGTTGCTATCTTTTGTTCTGGTAATCCAGCTGCTGAGGCATAGATATCATAGATTCCAGGCGCCACTCCCTCAACCTCATAATGTCCCTTGGCCGTGGCGTTGAAATATCCGCGAGCCTCAACCGCGCGTCCGGTTGACTGGCCTGTAGTTGGGTTTGTCGCTACTCCAACCGCTCTGATCCTCCCAGCGAGGTTTATCGGTGCGCCGTAGAGAGTGCTGTTCAAGTCTCCATACCTAATGGTACCCGATAACAAAGCCGGATCAGTCTCACCTTTTACGAGAAGTACAGGCCAGTTCTCCATTGGCATTGTTCCTTTGATATTCACTGGTTCACCGCTGTGTAGCGGATATGAATCGTTGAGAAACATTTTGAAGAAATATCTTCCAGCCGTGAAAGGGGCCTTCATTTGGTTTATTCGAACGTAATACCAAACGTCTCGTGTTTGCGTAAATGTGATTCCAGAGGATGGAGCCCTTATGTACACAATCCAGGAACCCGGCTCAAACGGGTCATTCCTATCGGCTCTGGTGACAAAGATGCTACCGTAATTATCTGTGATAGTAGTGACTATGTTCGTATTATCGCCGTTGTCCCAATTAATATTCGCTGCGGGTTCGAAGCCGTCCTGTATCAAAGCTCCTGTCGCATCGAAGACCGGTGCGGGAATGTATATCGCGAGGCTCGTGTAATTGAACAGGTTCACAGTGACAAATGTGCTCGGACTCGAAAAGTTCAATGCAAATATGAGGTCGCCGACACTGTCATGGTCAGCAGTTGAAGTTAGAATGGCGCCTTCCGGACTATATGCATCTCCGGTCGCCTGAACCGGTTTCAAACTTGTAAACGGTGATTGATATCCAGGCGGGTTCGAGCCGATGCCTGAATATGTATCCAGTCCACTTCCCGGCCAGACATAACCCAAGGGTCCTGGAACGTGGTGACCAGAGGCAAATGTGTTCAGTTCATTGTCATTGGACCTGTACAGAGGAGGCGAATCGTTTAGGTCGCCCAATGTTGTGTGACCGTATGCAGGATCAATGATGGTTCCAAGCAACAAAATCAGTACTATGAGGAACCATCGCTGACCCAAACCTACTTCTGCTCCAAACCGAGTCCGCTTTTGCACGCCTTACTTTGGTGCCTGTTGCTGAGCTGCTTTTGCTGTTCTCCTCTTCCTCAAGAAGAAGTATCCACCGACAGCAAGAACTATAATCACTACTACTGCGATGAGCGTGGAGGGAGGTCCAGCTGGCTGGGCTCTTAGACTGATGGGGTACGTCTTGTCAAGAGCATTGTTATCTTGAGTCCAGTCAAATCGCAGATCCATTTTGAATACGCCAACAGGTGCCTTACCATCGATGTCTACTGTGAAGAGAGCGGTCTTATTTTCTCCAGCCAGTACATCGCCTAGGAAGTCAGTTAAAGTTCCAGTAAAAAAGTTGCCAACCTGCAATTCCACTCTTACAGCCTGGGCTTTCACTGATCCGGTGTTCTTTATCCGAACGCTTATGACATCTCCAGAGTCGCCTGGGTGCACTACGGAGGGAGTTATGCTCAGGATTTGAAAGTTCACTTTTTCAGCGATGTATAGAGGGACTTGTCCAATAGGTACAAGGCGATCACCTATCGCCTCCGCCAACATGATCGAATACTGGCCAAATGTGGCATTCTCTGCTACATCAACAACGAAATTTGCATTCGAGGTTTGGCCCGGAGGCAAGTTCCCAAGAAAGAGTTTGTCCGAACCGCTGGATGACGGTGCAAAGGGCGGCTTCAACCGAAGAATGACCTGAACGTCTTTCGATATACCTTGCCCAGAATTTGCCAGCGTAACCGTAACTTGAACCGCCTTGCTATCGGGGTACATCTTCACGGGATTTGTTGCAACAGCCTGGACATGGAGTTCGCCTCTGTAGATTGGTACGTCCACTTCCACGGTCTTGTTGATCTGTTGTAGCTCTCGCGCCGAGTTGTACGATAACACAAGGTTGTAACGGTTTATGCCTTCGCTTGCAGTAGGTTCAACCGAGACTATGTAGACGAGAGTAAACTGTGCGCCTGCTTGCATGTCCCCCGCGATCTTCGATACGGCCGGCGCGGTGAATTTGACGCCGCCAACGGAATAGTAGTAATCTATCGGGGGAGTTAGGAAGAGCGTGGCGTTTATGCTTCGCGCCACATCGTCGCCCACGTTCGTTAGAACAACGGAAAGTTGAACGTTCATGTCACCGGGATGGACATTTATTGGGCTTCCGGGATTCGTTCCCCAAAACACGTTTGTGACGACGACGTTCGCTATGCCGATCGCATGTGCCAGCGGTACTTCCACTCGCGGTAAGCTCAGCGCGATCAAGAATGCTAGAAGGATTATTGTGATCGTTCGAGCTTTCACGACTAGTTCACCAATCAAAACGCGAGTTGTTGAAGGCAGTACCTCATTTAAGGTTACGCTTCAGATCTCTCTCAACAATGGCTAGTCTAAACTCTGGCAGAGTTTAGATCACAATCCGCGCCTGAACGCGACTGTGGCTAATACCAACATCAAACCAGTGAAGACTCCTAGGAAGGCGAAGTCACCTGCGACCGCTTGGAACCCTGCTCCCTTGTACATTAATAGACGTAGGGCATCGACAGCGTACGCTTCTGGGTTGATTAATGCTATTTCCTTCATCCAGGCTGGGAATCCTGCCATCGGGTATACCGCGGCGCTCGTGTAATACAGGGTCAAATTGATTGGAAAGGAGGTAACCCTGTACACATCGGCAGACGGAGCTCTAACGGCGTAGGCAGTCATCATCGCGATAAGGCCTAGTGAGGTGAGAAATAGCGTGAAGATGGTGAGCGCTATCCCTACTATGCTTGGGTGTGGCCGAATGCCGGCTACTATAATGGCCAATGCGAACAATGCTACCGATGAGAACATGGCTTTAATGACGCCCGAGAGTAGAACACCGACGACGATCTCGTGTTTTTTCAAAGGTGTGACTAAATATCCCTCGATTATTCCTCTCTCTTTATCCACTACGAGTTGAACGCCGCCGGCGATAATTGAGACGAACATGATCGATTGAACAAATGTTCCGGGTGCCATGAATTCAATGTACTGGACGTTTCTATAAGTATCCTCCAAATCGACAGTTATATTTGAGGCGCCTTGAGATGATATTTGTATTAGAGATGAGAGCCGTTGACCTGCGCGTGCAACTTCGGTTCCAATAATAGCGGCACTTAACGGATCGGTATTGTCTAAGGATACTGTTATGGTGACCTCGGACTTGTCATTTAATGCTCTGTCAAAGCCCAGGGGGATATGGACTATCCCCTTAACTAGACCCTTTCGAAGCACAGACTGTGCGAAAAATCAGTCTGGCGATATAGCTCGCAAAGATGCTACTATTCTCCCTCACGTGATTCTCAATCGAGCTCACCAGTCTCCTAGTCCCTAGGATGTTGATCGCTCGTCGCATGTTGTAGGCCAGCATCGTAAATCCAACCTCGCCGTTCACCTTCCTCAGCCCTTTGAGAAGGAGATAGCCCTGGTTGAACGCCCTCTTCATTGTGCCGAATGGATGCTCCACGATCTCCTTCCTCCTGTTCAACTTGTCGAGTCCATCGTCGTTCCTCAGCCTCGCCCTGAGCCTGTCGATGACAGGCTGATACTCGGACCTGAAGATGATTCGGCCGAGTCTGTTCCTCGTGCACCTGCTCCTGAATGGGCAGGCGGCGCATTCTCCGGTCCTATAGAGCCTTCCACGACTCTTCCCTTTCCCATGCGAACTATGCTTCCAGAAGCTCATCTCGTGGCCCGCAGGGCAGACGTACACGTCTCTGAGAGGATCGTGCATGAATCTGCTGGAGTAGAATTCGGGTTCGGGGACACCAACCCTCTTGTAAGGCATGCTCTCTTCCGGGATGGAGACGTACGTCGTTATTCCATTCCCTTCGCACTCCTTTAGCTCCTTTCCGTCGTAGAATCCCTTGTCTGCCGTGACGTCTAACTTCGAAACGCAGAGAGTCTCCTTCGCCCGTTCAGCGATCCTGGCGAGCTGGTTGTGGTCGTTGGGGAAGTTCGTGACATCATAATCGATTATGAGATGATTCTTTGAATCCACGGCCGATTCGATGTTGTAGCAGACGTCGAGCTTCTGGCTGTCAACCCTCATCAGTCTGCTGTCAGGGTCGGTAAGCGAGACTTCCTTCTGCCCCGTCTCCCTCATCTCGTCCTGAATCCGAATGTACTCCTGCCTCTTCTCCTCAAGCCTACCTATCTTCTCTTTGAGTTTCTCGACTCTGCCGCTGTCATTGTGCTGCTCGTCGGCCCTGTCGTTCGCCTCCATCTCCTTCAGGTAGCTTGCTATCCTCTCCTCGACGCGTCTCAGTCTCTCCGCCAGCGTCTTCTCGTTCAGGTTCCTCTTCGTGGAGTTGACGGCCTTGAACTTGCTTCCGTCTATGCCGACGAGTTCACCGCCAAACAGGTCCAAGCGTCTGCAGAGGTAGACGAACTCCCTGAAGACTGGTTTGATGCAGTCAACGTTACACTTCCGAAAGTCCGCTATTGTCTTGAAGTCTGGGGCCAGCTTCTTCATGAGCCATATGACCTCTACGTTTCTGTGGCACTCCCTCTCCAGCTTCCTGCTGGAGCGTACCTGATTCAGGTAGCCATACACGTAGAGCTTGAGCATGTCTCTGGGGTCGTACGGAGGCCTGCCCTCTTCGCTAGGTTCAGAGTGCTTGAAGCCAAGCTCCTTCATGTCAAGACCGTCGACAAATGCGTCTATGAATCGAACAGGGTTCTCCTCGCCGACATATTCGTCGAGGGTGTCAGGCAGAAGAATGACCTGGCTCCGGTTCATTCCTTCTACGTAATTCCCGTTTCGCATCGCCATCATCACGATTCATCTTCTTCCCACTTCTCGTCTGTTATCACGAGATAGGCCGTCTTTCCAAGGAACTCCTTTGGGCAGGTAACCTTAGCTCCCGTGCCATGTGGAGTGACTCTTCTCTTCACGAACCCGACGATTCCCCTCAACCTCAGCTCCTTCGAAACTTCAAACTTGACCTTTCTTGGCATATAGCTCTATTAGAGCTATTAACTATTTACGCGTATGCCAAGCCCGATCGCATCCGAAGGAGGGTTTTCACACAGTCTGAGCATCTGCTGGGCCGCATCCACATCGGGAACGTCTATTAGCTGAAACGAATTCTGACAGTTTATTCCACCGTACGCACAGGTCTGTTCATTTCGCAAAATGTCAACAAAATTAGACGAAAATGGTCCACGACTTTCTCGTACAACTGCGATTGGCGCATTTGTAATTGCTCCCCCATACGCGCTACCGAGCAAGATCAACGTGAGGAATGGTCCAACAATGGTGGATATCATAACTGCTGGTTGTCTTATGAATTTACGGACATCTCGCTCGCAAACAGATAGAGCGCCTCTCATGTGCTCAGACTCCGTCCCGTAAAGCTGAGAAATACATCATCCAAGGTAAGTTCACGCAGAGTAATGGCGCGGAGCTTTCCCCCATTCGAGTCAACGAGTTCAACTAACCTCGGAACTGTTTCGGCTCCGTTCTTTACTAGAATCGTTAACCCGCCGTCTCGTCTTTTGATTTCCAGAACAAAATCGGCACTTTCTAAAGCCTTCAGAGCGGTATCGGGGAGGGTTAAGAAGTCGGCTTCAACTATATCGCCGCCCGAAACCTTCCGCTTAAGCTCAGTCGGAGTTCCTAATGCGACTATTCTGCCACGATCTACGATTGCGAGTGTGTCACAGAGGTTTTCCGCTTCGTCTAGATAATGGGTTGTGATTACAAGCGTGATGCCGTGGTCTTCGTGAATCTTCTTAACATACTCTAAAACGGCGGCGCGAGCTTGAGGATCTAGACCTGTGGTAGGTTCATCGAGGAATAGGACTTCGGGTTCGTGGACCAGAGCCCTGACAATTTCCAGGCGTCGCTTCATTCCTCCAGAATAAGCTGCGACAGGGATATTGGCTCGTTCAGCCAACCCTACCACTTCGAGAAGTTCTTTTATTCTTTCTTGGCGCACTTTGCGAGGTACACCATAATATTTCCCGTACAGATTCATGTTTTCCATTGCCGACAACTCAATGTCCAAGGTCGAGGCCTGTGTTACAACTCCTATTCGTTCACGGACCTTGTTGGCTTCCCGCAGAATATCCGCCCCGGCAACCATGGCCGTACCCTTGGTAGGGGTTAGGACAGTTACTAACATGCGCGTTAGAGTTGTCTTACCTGCACCATTAGGACCTAAGAGGCCGAAGACTTCTTTTTTAATTTCAAGATTGATATGATCAACCGCTGTGAAGTTGCCAAAGTTTTTCGTGATGCCGAAAGTCTGTACAGCTAGCTCCATTGCAACCGAACATCCAGCGCGCCTTCCCTCACGCATTTACTTAGCTTTTGTTTTCATTTCTTAATATCAGTGTGAGAATGCTTTGTGCGTTGAGATTGGGCTTACTGGGTAATTATCTTAGTCTTTGATGGCTTCCAGCAAGCTCACTGCGTTCCAAATCTTAACCCGCGTGTAAGGTGGCATATTTGGATCCTGGCTTATGTCGTCGAGAATAGAGATTGCGTTAGCTGCCCTAACGCCTAGACTTAAATCTCCCACTTGAAGCGTGTCCATTGCGCTCTTGGCTGCGCGGCGAATATTACGGGGTGTCGTTGTGTCATTAGAGACCTCGTTAAGAATCCCCAAGGCCTGCTTGATTCGGCCTTCGTACTCCTCTTTGCGCTTAACCTTAGTTGACATGGCGGACCACCCCGCAAGACAGGAAACCTTTCAACCAGAGTCATCAATGTGCAATATCTAAAGTCTTTTGTGATCCAGCGCCCGGTGGCAGAGGCGATGCTGCCGGTTCCAACAAACGTAAAAGCCATTTGACATATCCTTGTGTGGTCAATTGCTGTGGGAATCGACGTCAAGAAAATGGCTGAGCTTCTAAAGTCAGGAGCTACGATGCTGCAGGAAACCTGTCCCGAATGTCACACCCCACTCTTCAGAAAGGGTAAGGAAACCTTTTGCCCGAAATGCAACAGACCTGTTGTAATAATCAAGTCCGCCGAAGATGAAGCTCGACTATTAACCGACCAAGTCCTTGAATCCTCAGAACAAACGTTGTTCGCGAAGATCCAGGAAATCAACATAGCAATGAAGAATGAAACCGATCCAGAGAAACTCATAACGTACGGGAACGCTTTGACGAGTTGGTTGACTGCAATAGAGAAGCTTAGAAGATTGAAAGGTCAAGGCGGCGAATAACCAACCGAAATGCTTGAACCTTGAGCTGGCCGTTACTGTACCTTTTATATGCTCTGAACGCGTGATCACCACTCAGGTTAGCGGCATGAATCTCGGTGAGAATCTCAATAATAGCTTCAATTACACGAAGAAACTCTTCACCGACGCGGGCAGATTGGTTATACTAATCATTCTTGATATCATACCCATAGCGAACTGGATAGTTGTGGGCTACGCTGCCCGTATCCTCAAAGAGTCTCCCGGACCCGATGCTCCTCCAAAACTAGAGAACTACGGAGAACTAATCGTCAGCGGTGCTAAAGTCTTCTTCGCCTCTTTGATCTACATGATAGTCCCCACAGCCCTTATCGTAACGGGCGGCTTCTCGATCTTTAGCGCAGTATTGTCAGGCGAGGCCCCTAAGATCTTGCTCGGTGGAACAGGGCTAGGACTGTTTTTCGTAGGAATCATACTAGCCATAGCGGTACTCGTTATACTTGGTGTTGGGATAACTCACATGATCAAGACCGGCAAGTTTGGCAAGGCGTTTGCATTTGGAGAGATATTCAGTATAATACGTGGAATTGGATGGGGCAGATATCTTGGTTGGATAGTCTTGGTCATCATAATCACGGCGATAGTGGGCGGGATCACTGGGAGCATACCATTCGTGGGCTGGTTAGTCTCAGCTATAATTTCACCTGCTTTGATGGTCTTTATCTTCAGATCAATTGGCCTCCTCTACAATGATGGAGCTCCACCCGAACTACGTGCTCAAACAACCTCATCAGGAACAACGGGGCTGGCATGCACATCATGCGGAGCCATTCTACAGCCATACCACAAGTTCTGTCCAAGCTGTGGTGCACCGGCACCTGCTCCACCAACGCAGGCACCGGTTTCAACGTCAGAGGTTGGAACGAAATTCTGCATTAGTTGCGGTGCGAGAATACCTGCGTCAGCTGGCTTCTGTGGAAGCTGTGGCGCCAAGCAGACCTAGACTGCTTTCCGAAATTCCTTTTTCTTCAGATTTGCACGATTAGTTCTCAATCAGCACGTAGCTCTAGATAGTAGTGAGGATGCTCAGTCGGTAACCGCCATGAGGTTTAATGCCCTACTGCAACCCTGTGACTTATACCCATGACATGCTCCTATGATGAACAAAGGCCTGTAGGGCGTACGCTCGGTGCCAACGGACTTCAGCTCCAATCAATTCCTGAGATCAAATGCTTTCGAGCGTCGGTCTTATCAAGAGGTGATAGCCCGAAACGCCCTTCGAGCAAATACGCTCGTCTGTCTGCCTACTGGATTGGGCAAATCGATAATCGCTGCTCTCGTGACCGCTGAAAGGCTTAGGTTGCTTCCATCTAGCAGTGTCGTGATGCTTGCACCAACGAAACCTCTGGTGCTTCAGCATTTCCAGAGCTTCCAGAAAATTATGAATCTGAGCGAGAGTTCTATAGTTTGGCTCACTGGAGAAGTAGGTCCTGAACAGAGAGCGGAACTATGGACGAAGCGTTTGATCTTCTCTACGCCACAGGTTTTCATGAACGATCTTCTCACCGGGAAAATACCGCTTGAACAATTCTCCCTAGTGATCTTTGATGAGGCTCATAGAGGCGTGGGCGAATACCCCTACGTATTCATCGCAGACCGCTATGCAGCTGTGAGTAATGGGCTCATCCTTGGGCTAACTGCATCGCCAGGATCAAGTGAGGCCGATGTGCGAGAAATATGTAAGAATCTTCACTTAGACTGGGTGGAAGCCCGAACTATTGAGAGCAACGATGTTCGACCTTATGTTGGCGGGATCGAAGTAAATTGGATTACCGTTGATCTCCCTCGAATCTTCTACGATGTCAAGCGAGAATTGGAAGATTTCCTGCGCGAGAAATTGAGAATCATACGAGATCATGGTTATCTCGAAAGTGCTTCGATGGATCGTGTCAGGCTTCGCGACGTGCTGGCTGCTAGACAGAGAATATTGCAAGATGTTGCACATGGAAAAAGAGAAGTCAAAACCTACCTCGGATATCTTTACGCTTCGATTCACGCAATTCGAGCGATCGAGTTTCTGGAAACGCAGGGTTTTCCTGCCTTGAAGACTCACTTGGACAATCTGCAAGAGAAGGCCAAGAAGCGGTCTTCACCCGGATTGAGAATGATTCTAGATGACCCAAAAATGGTCAAGGTTCTTTCCGTGGTGAATGAGGTCGTAGCTAAGGAGGCAGACCATCCGAAAGTTACCGAGCTGATTCGCTCAATACGCGCCGCCCTAGCTGACGGGGCGCGTCGTATAATGGTCTTCACAAATTACCGAACAACCGCCGCAAGACTCGTCGATCTCTTAAACAGAGTCGACGGCGTCTCGGCAGTGCGTCTCGTCGGACAGGCTTCCCGTGACAAGGATCGTGGGCTCTCCCAAAAGAAACAGGCACTGATACTGGACGACTTCAGGTCGGGTAGCTTCAACGTGTTAGTTGCTACTCAGATCGGGGAAGAAGGACTCGACATAGTTGAGTGCGACCAAGTGATCTTCTATGATACCGTTCCTAGTGCAATTCGCTACATACAACGTCGTGGGAGAACTGGTAGGAAGGGTCCGGGAAAGGCTACAATCTTAATCGCAAAGGGGACTCGCGATGAAGCGTACTACTGGATTTCGAGACGGAAAGAACGCGAGATGGCAGGCGCCATTCAGCAGTTCATGAAGACGCAGAGAGAGCGTTCACCTGATCAGGTTAGAATTGAGAAATTCATTCCATCTGAAACGAAGGATAGTAAAATGGTTGAGCAAATAGTTGTAATAGTCGACTCTAGGGAACTCGGCGCCATAGTAACCAGAGAACTGTCAAAGCTAGGCGCAGTGGTAAGATCTGACACGTTAAGCGTGGGCGATTTCGTGCTCTCGGACAAAGTCGTAGTGGAACGCAAGGATGTGGAGGATTTTGCGTCTTCCATAATCGATGGGCGGCTTTTTCAACAAGCAGCCAAACTCAAAGAAAGCTACGAGAAACCCATCATACTACTTGAAGGAGAGACATTAACTGGTTCAGGGCGGCTAAGACCTGAGGCTATGATAGGCGCCTACGCAAGCATTCTGATTGACTACGGAATTCCAATCGTTTGGACACAGAAACCGTCCGAGATGGCGCAACTCATGTATGCAATCGCACGCCGCGAACAAATTCAAGAAAAACGCCCTCCTCGCATAATGGTGACGCCGAAACCTACTACATTGGAGGAGCAACAGGAATTCATAGTATCCAGCCTACCGAACATAGACAATGCTCGTGCTAAGAAACTCTTGAATTCATTCCAAACGGTTCAGCGCATATTCATGGCTTCAAAGGAGGAATTGATGTCAATCTCTGGTATAGGCGAGAAGATCTCCGAGGAAGTTAGAAGAATCTTAACTTCACGGTATAATTATAAGGAAGACACGCCTAAGTAGGTGTTTGTGACTGCTCGTTGACCAGCGCCACCACCGTTAAGGCATGGCTGGAGAAGCATCCAGACGTTGAAGCATGGATCAAAGGCAAATTCACCGACGAAGCAACTGCCACTAACTATGCGTATAATCTAATGGTTCTAAGTCGAGACCTTAAGGTCGAGCCCAAAAAGTTCATGTCCATAATGGATGGCGGCCCACTCTTCAAGAGAGTGAAGCAGCATCTTGAGGGCATGAGTAGGACGAACAGCCGTAAGGCTGGCAACATGAAGTACGCCTTACAGGGTTACTTGAATTATCATTCTGAGAGACCCGACAGATTCAGGTTGAACTTAGACTTAGAGGTTAAACAGAAGTGGGAGAGGCCAGCATGGGGTTTACCTGAGTATGAGAAGGTATTCTCCTACCTAACCCCAAAGTATCGACCACTATTCCGCTTACAGGTCATGACTGGTTTAGGCGGCAAAGAAGCCGTCTATTTGAACAAACACTTCGATAAGGTTGTGCCAGTGCCCGACGTGTCAGGGGCCATGATGTTGCCCAACATTCCTTCAAGGAAGAAGGGAACAGACAAGTGGACGGCTGTGCTGCCTGAACCTGAATTCTTAGAGTTCAAGAATACCGCTCCGTTGAAGACGTTTAGAGGTAACATGGTTTCCGTGCTTGACCTAACATCGACTTTCCGTCGAGCCACTGACCGGGCTGGACTTCGAATCGTCGGCACAAATCAGCATATCGGGAGATCAATCTTTACTACCGTCGCCAAATCTAAGCCTGAACCTAACGTGGATAACGAGTACATTGAACTAAACCTCGGACATATGGATAAAATGCATTATGACCGCTCACAAAGTAGCCTACCCAAAATTCAGGAGCGAGCAAGGGAGCTACAGAAGTATTGGGAGTACGTTCGACGAGGCGGGCCAAGCACAGCCACCGGCGAGGATCTAAAGCAGAGGGATGAGATGATCGAAGAACTCAGAAGAGAACAGGAAAAAATGCGGACACAAATCAACTTCCTCAACGCTGTCACTAGAACCGCTGGCATCAAGGTAGGTTTTGGGCCGAGGGATCACAGCAGCGTAGAACTTCAGGAAGTCCCGCCTCCCCGACCAGTAGCAGTCACACGGCAAACGAGTTCACGCAGAAGGAGCAGAACGAGAAAGAAGCATGGGAGTAGGAAAGGGTCTCGCAAAATGCGTTGAACGCGCTGCTACACCAGATGACATGGATGGGGACACTCGATATATTTCCTCAAAATCACGCCTTCGTGACAATGCCGTATTCCAGGGCTGTCCCTAACTTCAGGACTACTCCTCCTTCTTCGCTGAATGCGAGCAATGGAACTTCCTTGCGTTTCTTCCAGACGCTAATCGCGAAGAACGTCAACAAATCCTCGATGCGCACACCCTGGAAAAAGACACTCACGTAGTCACGCGCATTGCTCAAGCCTTCGATCTCGATCAATCCTGCAAGCATTTCCAAGTATGCATCTAAAATGAGGTTAAATTCCGCCCCTAGAATGGAGAGAAACGCCTCTCTGTCCTCGATAGACTTGTCTCCCCAAGCCAATATGGTCTCGCGTGGAATTTCCCACAGGTCAAAAGTACGTTTCAGCCTGTACCCTTCATCACCTTTCGTGATTAACCCGACTCTGACAAAGAGCTTAAGGTACTTCGATAAGGTGTGCCTACTCCCGATCCCGCGTGCCTCGACGCGTTCCCACAATTCCGAAAATGTAATGGATTCCTCAGGATCACTAGGAAACTGTCTGAGAATTAGGTTGACGTGTAATTGTTCGTTTGATCTTCTTGGTCTACCCAACGCAAACTGCACTTAGTGCATTATACTGCATCATTATACTAAACTTTGCTAACTATTACTAACGAACGGAAATGATGCGCGATAAGAAATTGATTTGCACGTTGTACCTGCCACTCAAACTCATAGAGGCAATTGACCAAGAACGAGGAAGGATCAGCAGATCCACATTCATCACAATCCTCCTCGAAAGAGCACTGAAAGAACACTTACGGAGCGCCGACAATTGACTCCACTGGATCAGCTTCATGGAGCCTTCAACAAATGGCTCGCGATAGAGGAAGACCCTGATGTATTAGATGTGATCCTAGCAGTGGTGATCGACAGAAAAGTGTTAGGAGACCCGATATGGTTATTCCTTGTGGCGCCTAGCGGTTCGACCAAAACCGAACTTCTCCGATCCCTCTACAATCAAGAAGGCTGCTATCTACTAAGCACACTGACAAGTCACACCATAGTATCAGGCAAGGAGAAATCTAACGGTACCATCGTGAAGGGCATCCACAGCAAAATCAACGGTAAAGTCATCATAATTCCCGAATTCACCCAAATCCTCACCAAGCCTAGGGAAGAGAGAGACGCATTAATGGGTCAGCTGCGGGATCTTTACGACGGATTCTGCAGGTTCGGTTTCGGAACCACGGATGAACCAATAGAGGTTCCCTGCCGAATCGGACTTATCTGCGGGGTAACCCCAGCAATCGATCTCTACCAGACTACTCAAATCATCCTCGGAGAAAGATTCCTCAAAATTCGCGCGAGATTCGATAGAGACGCAGCGAGAAAACAGGCACTACTCAACCAGCAAAGCCTAGAAGAGATGCGGCAGCAACTAAAGACCGCCGTAGCAAACTTCCTCGCAAATCTCCGAATCACAGAACCGGAATGCGACCAACAGACATTAGATAGGATAGGCATATACGGGGAAATCGTAGCTCACCTAAGAACTGTAGTCACTAGCACTACATTCAAGGAATGCGACACAAGCGAATGGATGCCCGAACCCGAATTCGCCACGAGAATCAGCCAGCAACTACTCAAACTTGCCAGATGCCTAGCAATAGTAAGGGGCCATCCTAGAATAACTGAGGCCGACCTAGCCACAGTGCAGAGAGTAGCTTTCGACACGGTTCCACTAGCTAGGCTAAGAATAGCCACGCAGCTCGCTCAAACCAACGAGTTCACACCGCAAAAAGAAATCGCGGAGAAAACTGGGTTATCCTATCCAATAACCGCAAATAGCCTACGCCAGCTAGCGTTGCTCAATATTGTGGAGCAATCAGATACGCCAGCACAATACAATGAGAAACTGTATCGGCTAAGAGATCCGCTTAAAACAATATTCATCAGGCTGGCGAGCCTCAAGTTATTTCTGGGAAAACAATAATCCCCCACGACAGCTACCAAGACCACAGATAGTTTACTTTCATATCAATGTCGGAGTGATGCGTAGTGGTAGTAATAACCGAAAGAGAGAGTCTCCCCCCTACATCGACGTTAAACTAACAATACGCCGCATAACTCGCCCAATCTCACATAGAACCAGATAACGAGCACACAGTTCGACAGCACTAGGTGTTCAATTTTCCAGAACTGACTACATGAACCGAGGGTGGGTGCTGCGTGAATCAGTTAGGTGGTAGGGTGGTAGTCAGTTCTAAAGAATTGAGCTCTACCCGATTAATGGATCATGAGCTGGGAACGTAGAGATGCATCGTGAACGATGATGCTTCAATCTCTGATGCTCACATACAAGAAATCGCAAACGCAAATTTCCTTGCCCCAACAGCAAATCGCTTTGAGAAAAGTTAAATCGATGTGAACATAGATTCTATTTCTGTTTGATTTGACTACGCCGGTTTGCAAGTTATGTGGTCAACCAATGGTCCTTATTGACAACACGGAGCAGGAATGGTTTTGCCACAAAGACAACTTGTACTTCTACGCAAGAGACCAACGCTGGAGCAATGATAACCGCTCTGTGCCTACGGATGCCCAAGCAGTAAATTCACCTAAGATTTCGAGTTCCGTGTGGAACCTGCTACGACCGTTGCATCAAGATGGTGGCCATTTCAGGCCTTTGACTCCGACCACGAGGGAGATATCGAAGATCTCTCCACCCTGGCTCATACCCGTCGTGACGGTTACTCTCATCGCGATCAACGTGTTCGCCTTTTACTTAGAGGAAACGAAGGGTGGTTCACAGAATCTTTACGTTCTGTTGCAATTGGGAGCTGTTAGCAGATCAACCATTGTGAATGGCCAGTACTATCGACTTCTGACAGCGGATTTTCTCCACATTGGTCCAGCTCACCTGATTTCCAATATGTATGCTCTTTTCATCATAGGGTGGAACCTTGAACGTGTCTACGGTCACACTAGGTTTCTCATGGTTTATCTGCTGTCAGGTTTGATTGGCAGTATGGTTAGCGCATTCACACTACCCATAGGAATTGTCAGTGCAGGAGCTTCCGGCTCTATTATTGGATGCCTAGCTGCTTTGATCATATTACAGTCAAGGTACAGCCACATTTCATTTGGCGTTCGACTTGGGTCTGCAGTTCTATCGCTCTTTTACAATCTAGTAAGTGGACTCGCTCCAGGCAGTGGTATTGACATTGCAGCCCATTTAGGTGGGGCAATTGGAGGCATCATCCTCCCGTTGCTAGTATCACCTCCAGCTTCATTCTCCCAACACATCAACGCTCAAACCAACCTAATGTCAACAGGCTTGGTCGATACAACACCAAACTCAGCTCAGCAAGTAGTTGAGGAAACGTCGGCTATTTCAAAGGTCAGGAGTAAGTCAACCCGCCGACCCTTGAAGATCGTCGCTGCCCTCGTAATCATTGTTCTCGTAGTTGTGGGGGCCTACTTCGCAGGCAGTTATCCCAGCGCACTATTGGACGGACCCTACTCAATTGAATTGCACTCTTCTGTGGGCTATACAAGTGGTTCGGTAAGAGTTGTTATCGCCGGAACTGGAGAAGTGATGATTACAGCAATTACAGTAACTGATGATCCTGCGTTACTGAGACTTACTGGAGTACAGTTGCTTTCCCATAATAGCGAGTATCTCGCTTTTCCTTTTAGAGTGCAATTACCCAGTAAACTGGCACTGTGGCTTCAAGGCTTTGGTTCACCATATTCAACGGCATCATACTCAACAATGACAATAACTATTCAGGGAACGTGGAGCCATGGAATCATAAACGTGCCAGTAAATGCTATCATATCAACCAAAGTCAAATGGGCATCCCAGATGATTAATGCCAATCCGGCTACTGCGAATCCTTTGGGGCATTTCCTGTGACAATTCCACTCTGAATTGCCACTTGCATCTCTACTTACCTTATCAACAATACGCGGCACTCACAAGCCTACAGCTACCACACAGAACCATCCAAGAATCTCCCCAATTTCAACGCTCTAAACCTCAGCTTCCGCGACCCATCGTGGCTCCAGCAATGAACGAAAACACCAACTGGTTTCAGAAAACTAAAGCACAAGCAGGCAGCAGGTATTGAGGGTAAAATATTCCATGCCAATGAAACAAAGGGAGCTAGTGCGGTGTCCACGCTGCGGAATGCTAGGCAAAACGTGCTGGAGAGTCAGGAGGTATGTTTCACCTGTAGACGGAGAACTCCGTGTCTATTCATATGACCGTTATCTTCATACCACGCCGAGTTTTCACAGCTGCCATATCAAAGGTTCAGGCCGACCGGTGACCTCCTATCCTGCTAGACCTACGCCGAAAAATTTCCCATCCCAACCACGACGTGAAAATAAGTAGTCGTAGAGATCGATTGGTGGACCCGAGAACTCTAACGGCCGTAGGATGCCGCAGTCGTAACACTCAGCAATCACGTCCTCTGGATGCTCAGTCTCACCGATGAACCTCACACCGCACTCAGGACAGACCGCTACAACCTTGTAGAGTCTCATCTTATCCACCCCACCGAGATCATTGAAGTGGACGCCGCAGTCCAAGCAGAGCCACCGGAAAGACACATCTTCGTACGGGCCTTCTACGCTCCTTGATTCGCAGTTCGGACAATTCATCATCAATCACTCCGCAGCCACGAGTAGGGCGCGGCAATATTTCGCGGGGTTGGTTAATCCCCAAGCTCAGAATTCAGGCTACCCGGTTGGCTCAGTGGTGGGTTTCGTGGTGGGTATCGTGAATCTCTCTTCCCATATGGCGAGGGGGCATTCCACCCCCCCTCGCATCCCCAAAGGGTCCCCTTACTCCCCCTTGGGACCATTGCTAGACCGTCTTCCTTACAATATATGCTAGTTGCGTCTTAACTTCCAAATATCAAAAAGAGAATCAGACTTCCTGATCGTTCAGCAGAAACGGAGACTTGAAGAACTTCGAGCTACATTGAGCTTCACCATGAAATCGATCCAGGAAATCCTCAACGAATACAAAGGTGAGGTTGAAGCAGAACTCGAGCGTCACCTACCTCGGGATGGCGAACCAAAGGAGTTCTATGCGTCAGTCTGGGAACTCATAGACAGAGGTGGGAAACGCTTCAGACCTGCTTTCACCTTTTTGGCCTGTGAGTGCGTCGGCGGAAGAAGACAAGACGCCATCGAAGCCGCAGCCGCCGTGGAACTTCTACACAATATGACCCTGGTTCATGATGACATAGAAGACGAGAGTGAGCTCCGACGAGGCAAACCGTGCATCCACAGGATCTACGGTGTCCCAACAGCGATCAACGCTGGCGACGCGATGCTCATCAAGGTCTTCGAAATTGCAAACTCAAGCAAGATTCCATTGGATCGTCGAAATGCACTCGTTTCAGGAGTGGCAAAACGCGCTTATGAAATTACTTGGGGGCAAGCATTCGAGTTCAGTATGTGGAAGCGGAAATCGTTCACTGAGGAAGAAGTGATTCGGCTCCTTCGAAACAAGACTGGAGCGTTGACTCGTTTATCAACTGAAAGCGGAGCAATCTCGGGCGGTGGATCTCAGGAACAATTGGACGCCTTGGGTGAATTTGGCGAAACGATTGGTGTAGCCTTCCAAATAGTTGATGACATTTTGAATCTTACGGGCGATGAGAAAGAGTACGGGAAGGAGATCGGAGGAGACATACGGGAAGGCAAGAAGACCATCATGGCGGCTCACTTATTGAAAACGGCCAACTCACAGGACAGGAAAACTTTCACTTTCTTGCTCGGCAAGAGTAGAATCAGCAAATCCGAAATACGAAGAGCAATTGGGTTATACAACAAGTATGGCTCGATTGAGTACGCAAAGTCAAAGGCAAACTTGTACTTGGAGGCAGCTAGGAAAGAACTAGGAAGGCTCCCGTCAAACCAAGCTAGGGACAGTCTGGAGACCCTATCCCAATTCTTGGTATCAAGATCCTTCTAGTTAGCGGGTGATCTAGAAGTTCGAGTGAATCTGCACTCCGGAACTCAGCCATACCCCACGGCCACCAACTAACTCATGACGAGCCCGAGAGTATCCTTCGCAGGTCATCTTTAATCTGCAAACTGCAACACAACTAGTAGATGCACGGACAATGCGGCGTACTATCGGCCGAATAATTGCAGTTGATGGCATAGATCAGTCAGGTAAGAGAACGCAAGCTCAGCTTCTAGCAGAAGCACTGGACGTAAGGGTGCGGTCGACCAAGGTTGTGAGCTTTCCAGATTACTCAACTCCGATGGGGCGACAATTGAAGGCCTACCTCTCCGGAAAGAGTAAGCTCGATTACCATGCCATTCACCTTCTTTATGCTGCAAACAAATGGGAGAAAGCCAACGAAATTCGTCATCAGATCAACCTTGGAGGGTTCGTGGTAATCAATCGTTATACGCCGTCAAATCTGGCTTACGGTGTTGTCCACGGTCTCGATGCTAAGTGGCTTTATGACTTGGAAAGAGATTTGCCAAAGGCAGACATTGTCTTTATTCTCGATGTTTCACCGAAAACATCATTCTCCAGGAAGAGGAGGTTTCGCGATGTTCATGAGGGAGATCTCGAGTATCTTCGAAAAGTTCGGAGCACTTACCTACGTCTTGCAAAGAGGTACAAGTGGAAAGTGGTAGACGCCGAGCAAGACGCCGATACCGTGCATTCGATGTTGTGGGCAGATGTCATCCGTTTACTGGGGCGGAAAATCAGTCACGTTTGACACGCGTTTAACGAAAGCAAGGAATCGAAGGTGAGAATTTGCGTGTCGGGCTAGGTGAACTCATTATCATCTGTCTGCTCACACTCGTACTCCTCTTGAGCTCTTCGATCTTGGGTATGTCACCAAGCGTGTCTAGCCTCGGAAGTTTGGGTCCTATTCTAATACTGACGTTCATGACTTGGTACCTGATCCTTCTAACAGCACATAGAAGTGAAATCATTGTCGCAATTGCGGCATTACTTAGTCTGCGCTGGAAAGGATCTACAAAGGTGAACTCTCGAAGGTTAGGGAGGTGCTGAGAGTCTTCATGAATATCGTTAGAGTATACACAAAGGAGCAGTACAGGAAATCAGTCGCCGACGCCGCTGCGGAAGTTCTTGGTGGATCCTCGTCGTCGAGTGTTCACTCGTATTGATTCGTTACTATGGTTGAGATTGTTTTCGTTTTTCTTGGGAATGGAGACTTTGTCCAGAAGTTTGGCGTAGATTCGTAGTGCGTCGTTTTCGCCAAGCTCTGTGAACAGTGAGACCAATGCCATTTTTCCTGTTTTGCCGGCTAACCTTTCTGCCAGTGCACGAGTCGTCATGAGATACTGGCCTCCAATTAGAACTGATGAACGGCCTACTGCAACTTCACCGGTTCCATGCATAGCTATTGCTAGCGTCCCCAGCCGGATTCTGTCTTCGAAAAAGAAGGCGATAACAGCATTCTCTAATTGAGCGAAGTTGATTCTGAATACTCTGTGATTCACTTCCATTGTTACTTCATTGAATTCCATGTGCATCCGGGACGACGTATGGAATTGAGGTTACTTAACTCAATGCCACGTATTATCATGAAATTGCATTGTCTTGGTCGGTTTGAGCACTTGTTTCGTCGACTTTTTTGATGCTGCAATGCAATACACCTTATCATCAAAGTACCGGAACTTCTTCCTGTAATACGAGGCTCATTAGCTTGGTAATGCTACCAGAGGACATGAAACATCTCATCAATTATGATGAAAAAGTCGCTTGGGTGCTGCGGGGAGCCGAAACCGTGGTCGTCAGTGATCAACGTATCATAATTCGTAAGTCTGCTGGGCTAGGACTGAAAAAGAGCTTCGTCGACTACCCGTACACGAACATGGTAAACATCAGACTGGACCGAGGAGTCCGCAAAGCGAGTGTGGAAGTCTTGATGCGCTCCGGGGTCCAGAGCGTCAAGATCGGGAACCTATCCAAGAGCGACGCCTTTCAGCTCCATCGAATACTCAGGGAGAACATAATTCGAGCATCCTCCTCCAATCAAAGTCAACCTTTCCCTGTGATCATACAGAGCGCGGAAAAGCAGAAGTTACCGAGCGATGAGCAAACATGCAAGAAGTGTGGTCGAAAAGTCTCGCCTGATTTCTCTCTCTGTCCTTTCTGCAGGCACGCGTTAAAAATCGAATGTCCTGAGTGCGGAAAGAAGGTCGACAGGAAATTCAAGCTTTGCCCATATTGCGGAGAAGACCTATCTTATTTACAGGAAATCGATGTCGAGATATAATGAAGAGGATCTGACA
>Ga0315282_10003947_pt1 | contig 26273 bp, 27 predicted proteins | sample YL17G07_20_MG_FD_203693 | JGI IMG/M metagenome (GOLD analysis project Ga0315282, IMG submission 203693) | Sediment microbial communities from Yellowstone Lake, YNP, Wyoming, USA - YL17G07_20 | ecosystem: Environmental > Aquatic > Freshwater > Lake > Sediment | place: USA: Wyoming | collected... | reverse complement strand
GGTCGGGCCTGTCTCCGAATCGATCGGGGAAGCAACAAAGGAATGAAATGTGAATGGCACCCCTGGTGCGGGGCGGGTGACCCCTATACACATTTCAATACACATGATATAGTGTATTCAGGAAGGGAGGAATGGCCGCATGAGAACGAACATCGTGCTCGACGACGAGCTCGTGAGGGAGGCTGCCCGATTGACCGGCATCCGGACCCGCAGGGAGCTGGTCCAGGAGGCCCTCAAGACGCTCATCGAGGTCCACCGGCGGAAAAGCCTGCGCGACCTCAAGGGCAAGATCCATTTCGTCCAGGGCTATGATTACCGGTTGCTTCGCGAGGCAAGGCCGTGATGGCGGTGGACACGTCGGTCCTTGTCGATTACTTCCGCGGCAAGGAAACGCCGGCGACCGCGCTGCTCGATCGGCTGGAGCTGGACGACATTCCGCTCGGCGTGCCGGACATCTGCTGCCAGGAGCTGCTCCAGGGGGCCAGGGACGAGCGCGAGTGGGGGATGCTCAAGGACTACCTCCTGTCGCAGTTCCTCCTGAGACCCGCCGATGCGGTCGCCACGCACGTGGAGGCGGCCCGGATCTTCTTCGACGCCCGAAGGAAGGGCGTGACCCTGCGGGGGCCTGTCGATTGCTACATCGCGGCGCTTGTCCTGGAGGGGAACCACACCCTGCTGCACGACGATGAGGACTTCGAGCGGATCAAGTCGGTGCGCCCCCTGAGAACCATTCGGGGTTGACCCGATAACGCATTGCCCCCCGCCCGGCTTGTTGCTAATCTGGGGGCTCCGAGAGGAACCTGCGAAAATCCCGGAGGATGAAACCATGCGACAAGGCTTGATAGGAACAATTCTCGTGCTGGCCATGGCCGTCGGCTGCACGCAGGCGGGCGGACAGGCCATCACAGCGAGGTTCGAGGACAACTTCGACCGCGACGCACTCGGGCCCGACTGGTCCAACACCGGCGGCCCGTACCGGATCGAGAACGGCGTGCTCAAGGTCGAGGGGGCCAAGAACCACCCCCTGTGGCTCAAGCGCAAATTGCCGCGCGACGCGCAGATCGACCTCGACCTCTGGAGCGACTCGCCGGACGGCGACGTCAAGTTCGAGGTGTTCGGCGACGGCGTCTCGTACGCCCTGACGCCGTCCTACACCGCCACGAGCTACGTGATCATCTTCGGCGGCTGGAAGAACTCGAAGTCGGTCATCGCGCGCATGAACGAGCACGGCAGCGACCGGAAGGTCCGGGAGGATCTGCGGGTCGAGCCCGGACGCAAGTACCATGTCACGGTCACGCGCAAGGGGAACCTCCTCTCCTGGAAGGTCGACGGGCAGCCCTTCATGGAGTTCAACGACGGCGCGCCGCTCACCGGGCCGGGCCACGAGCACTTCGGGTTCAACAACTGGGCCACCCCCTTGAGCTTCGACAACCTGGTCATTCAGCCGCTTTGAACGGGGCAGGATTCTCGGATGGAAGAGACGGAAGTCGAGCAGCAGGTCAGTGACCTCGATAAGCGGATCGAACGGCTCCAGGCCCTGTACAACCAGTACTTCATGGGCATCGAGAAGCTGGAGCCCATGGTCCCGAGGAAACAGGTCGACCGGCTGATCTACAACCTCCGCAAGGAGCGGATCCGCCACACCGCTCTCCGGTTCAAGTTCCAGACCTTGATTCAGCGCTACAACACGCTTCAGACCTACTGGATACGCGTATGCCGTCAGATCGAGGAGGGCACCTACAAGCGCGACGTCATGCGGGCCCAGAAACGGATCAGCTCACGAGAGACCCAGGAGACCGGGGATCAGGCCGCGGCGGCCGAGCCGAATCCCGAGCCCCGGCCCGAGGCGTCCATGCCGTCCGCGGCGCCGGAGAAGCCGGCGTCGATCCTGGACGTGGACGACCCGTTCGCCTCGGAAGGTCCGTTCACCCCGTCGAGGCCTGCGCCGGCCGCTCCCACGCCGGCACCTCTTCTGGACATGGACGACCCGTTCGGCCGCGAGCCGGCGTCGCGCCCCAAGGCGCCAGCCCCTTGGAAGCCGGATCAACCCAAGCCCAGGCCTTCCGAGTCCGGGCTGCCGGACGAGGAGCGCATGAAGTCCGTGTACAAGGCCTACCTCACGGCCAAGGAGCGGACCGGCGAGAAGGTCGAGAACCTCTCCTTCGAGACGCTGTCCAAGACCTTGAAGAAGCAGGCCGAGAGCGTGTCGGCCAAGCACCAGAACAAGCAGATCGATTTCAAGGTGGTGATCCGGGAAGGCAAGGCGGTCATCAAGACCGTGCTCAAGGACTAGCCTTCAATCCTCTCCTCGATGGCCCCGAGCAGCGCGGACAGCGTGGACGGCGTGATCGCCGAGACGGCCACGCCGCCGTAGCGCTTCCGTATGGTGGAGACCGCATCGGCCGGGAGGAGGTCGCACTTGTTCCAGACGAGGAGGCGCGGCACCTCGTGGAAGCCGAGATCCTGGAGCAGCTCCTCCACGCAGCGCAGGAGCTCCTCCCGCACGGGAGAGCTCGCGTCCACGACGTTCAGGAGGAGGTCGGCCTCGCCCGCCTCCTCGAGCGTGGCCCGGAAAGCCGCGATGAGGTCCTGGGGGAGATCGCGGATGAAGCCCACGGTGTCGATGAGGATCACCTCGACTCCGGACAGGAGCCTGAGCCTGCGGCTCAAGGGGTCGAGCGTCACGAACGGCCGGTCCTCGACCTGCGCCGAGCTCCTTGTGAGCGCGTTGAGCAGGGTCGACTTGCCCGTGTTCGTGTAGCCCACGAGCGTAACGATCGGCGTACCGCGGCGGTGCCGCAGGATCCGGCGCTGACGACGCTGCTTGGAAAGCTTCTCGAGCTCCCGCTCGAGCCTCGCGATCCGCTCGCGCGCCCGGCGCCGCCCGATCTCGAGCTTGGTCTCGCCCGGGCCCCGGCCGCCGATGCCGCCCGTGAGCCGGCTCAGGCCGTCGTCGCGCTCCGCCAGGCGGGGCAGGCGGTACTTGAGCTGTGCGAGCTCCACCTGGAGCTTGCCGTCGAGGCTCGCCGCGCGCTGCGCGAAGATGTCGAGGATGAGCTGCGTCCGGTCGATCACCTTGAGATCGGTCAGCTCGGCGATGGTCCGGCCCTGGAGCGGCGAGATGTTCCGATCGAAGATGAGGAGATCGGCGTCGTGCTGGAGGCACAGAAGCACCACCTCCTCCAGCTTGCCCTTGCCGATCACGGTCCGGGGGTCCACCTGATCCCGACGCTGGATCACACGGTCCGCCACCTCGACGCCGGCCGCCTTGGCGAGCTCGGCGAGCTCCTGAAGCGACTCCTCTGGGTCCACGCCGTTCCGCATCGCCACGTGGACCAGGAGGCCGCGTCCGGACGGCGCGACCACCGGCACGGCATCGTGGTGCTCCGCGAAATCCTCCTCGAGGGTCCGGATCAGCTCGAGGAAATCGAAAGAAGCCTGGCCCGGCTTGAAGGGGCCGAGGAACGTCCACGGCTCGCTCCCTTTAACTGCGGACTTCACATCGGGCAGGAGATGCGCGATGTGCATCGCCTCGGGCTCGCCGTCCGGTCCGACCGACAGGGCGGCCACCAGGTCGAGCCGGAGCCGGAGCAGGTCCACGAGGTCGTCATGGTCCACGCCGGCGGATCCGAGGTGCGTGTGCACGAGCCTGAGTCCCCGGAGCCGGCCCGTGGACGCGCGGATCCGGCCGAAGTCCGGCAACAGGACCCGCTTGCTTCCTCCCACGATCGTGTGCTCGATCTGGCCGCTCCGGTTGACGAGGAGCCCGATCTGGCGGCCGGTCTCGGACGAGAGGAGCGCGAGGGACCTCGCTAGCTCCGGATGGATCACGTCGCCCGGCGGCACCCGTCGGCGGCCCAGCCGATCGATGGCCCGGATCTGGCTGATCTTGAGGCCGGTGGTGTTTCCCGTGAGGTTGGAGATGGTGAAGTCCCCCGGAACGGAGATCAGAACGTGATCTCGCCTATGGTTTCCTCCACGGCGCGGAGGAGCTCGCCGCTCTTGAGCACCTCGATCATCTTGTTGTGGTCCTCGAACAGGGGCCGGTCCTCCTCGAGCTTGGGCACGTGGCGCCGGATCACGTCGTACGCGGCCCGGATCCCCTTGCCGGGCTTCAGGGGCTTTCGAAGGTCGAGCCCCTGCGCACCGGCGAGGAGCTCGATCGCGAGCACGCCGAGCGCGTTCTCGTAGATCTGCCGGGTCTTGAGCGACGTGTTCATGCCCATGGAAACGAAGTCCTCCTGATCGGCCGCGGCCGGGATCGACTGGTTCGCGGCCGGGTGGCTCAGGATGCGATTCTCGACGCAGAGCATGCCGGCCGTGTACTGGCTCAGCATGAGGCCCGACATCATGCCGGGCTGCTCGGTCAGGAACGGCGGGAGCCCGACCGAGAGCGCCGGGTTCAGGAGTCGGTTCAGGCGCCGCTCCGAGAGCACGCACAGCATGGAAACCGCCGTGCCCACCATCTCCATGGGCAACGCCACGGGCGAGCCCTGGAAGTTCGCGCCCGTGAGCACGGTGTTGTCCTCCCAGATGAAGATCGGGTTGTCCCCCACCCCGTTCAGCTCGATCTCGACCTGGCTGATGGCGTACTTGAGGGCGTCGCGCGCCGCGCCCGTGACCTGGGGCGTGGAGCGCATGGAGTACGCGTCCTGCACCTTCTTGCCCTTCTGAGCCAGGATCTCGGACCCGGCCGTGAGCCTGAGGATGTTGCCGGCCGTGTCGACCGAGCCCTTGAAACCCCGTTCCTGGTGCAGCCGAACGTCGTACGGCTTCATGTTGGCCTTCAGGCACTCGAGGGTCATGGCCGACGCGATGTCGAGGGTCTTGATCCAGGCGACGACGTCGTGGCACGTAATGGCCGCGAGCGCGGTGAGCACGTTCGAGCCGTTGATCGCGGCCAGGCCGTCCCGCGCCTCGTAGCCCGGGATCGGGATGCCGGCCTTGTCCATGGCCGTCTTGCCCGGGAGCCGCTGGCCCTCGTAGATCGCCTCCCCCTCGCCCAGGAGCACGAGGGCCATCTGGGCCATGGGCGAGAGGTCGCCGCACGCGCCCACGGACCCCTTGTCGTACATGATCGGGGTGAGCCTCTTGTTCAGCCACTCCACGAAAGTCCTGGTGATGACCGGGCGCTGGCCCGAATGGCCGTGGCAGTGCACATTGATGCGGCCCGTGATCGCGCCGCGCACGACCTCCTCGGGGAAAGGCTTGCCCACGCCGGCAGCGTGGCTGTACACGAGATAGCGCTGGAATTTCTGCACCTGATCGTCCGAAAGCACCACCTCGGAGAACTCGCCGATGCCGGTATTGACGCCGTACATGATCTCGTGGGCGGTCACCTTCTTGTCGAGCATGGCGCGGCACTTGTCCATCCTGTCCCAGCAGTCCTTGGACACCTCGGCCTTGGCGCCGTGCCTGGCGATGGCGACCAGCTTGCCGATCGTGAGGGATTTCCCGTCCAGAATGACCTTGTCCATCGTGTTTTCCTAGCCTCCTTCGAGATTCCCATCTACCCTTCGACGGACCGTGAAGTCAAGCGCCGCCGTAGATTGAATTGCCAATGGGGAGGAAATCGGGTGTTATCGCCGTGCGGGGCCTTCCGTGGCAAAGAGGTGACGCATGGGAGCTGATCCGGGGCAAGATATGAGCCGTCAGATCCCCCGGCGGCCCATGAACTCCACCATGGTGACGATCCGCGCGAGCTTGGGCGTGGAATCGATGCCGAGCTTGTCGCGGATGCTCTTCATGGTCTTCCATACATAGCTGGCGTCGAGGCCGGTCATGGACGAGAAGTTCTTCTCGCGCGGGCAGCCGAGCGCGGCGTACTTGGCGAGGAACCCGATCTCGTCCTGGCGGAGCCCCCGCGACCGGAAGTAGCCCCCCTCGGAGATGCGGTTGAGCGGCCTTCCGGAGAGGATGCTCTCGAAATGGAGGCCGAGCAGCCGCTTGATCTCGTCGGCGAGGGACCGGAACTCGCCCTTGGTGATGTAGTCGTCCACGCCCGCCTTGATGACCTGCTCCAGCACCTCGGGCATGGTCTCGCCGGTGAGCATGAAGATGAGCCCCTTGTATCCGTGCTCCCGCATCTTCTGGATGCACACGAGGCCGTCGAGGCCGTCCTTGAGATACAGGTCGAGGATCACGAGCTCGGGCCTCGCGTTGATGAGCTGCGCCAGGGCTTCGTTTGTGCTCGTGGCCGTGATGACGTCGAACCCCCCCTTGTTCCTGAAGTCCTTGGCCAGGATTCCGAGGAGCGGAACGTCGTCGTCGACCAGAAGAACCGTGAGATTTTCCTCGAACGCCATACGGGTTTCCCCAAAAACCTCGAGTTCAAGCCGTGCTGCGTGATCCGACGGAAACGGTATCGGCAACGTGTTGGGAAGTCAATTTACGGACGGAATCCTAGAAGTTGATCCCGGCCAGGATGATCGGGCCGTGGCCGAACGCATCCTTGGCGAAATGGAGGCCGTATCGGAGGTCCATATGCACCCGGATCGTGCTTCCCCGGAAGAACTCGAGCCCGAACTGGGGGAAAACCGACCCTCCGGCCATATCCATGGATTCGTCGCAGTGATCCGAGGAACCGCCGAACTCGTCACTGCCGCTTGAGCAATGCTGCAGCCGCTCGCCGATCCAGGCGCCGGCCCCCCCGCCGATGTACGGGGAGATGGCGGTATGGGTCAGGTAGTAGTCCACGCCGATGTCCAGGAAGAAGTGCCACGCATAGATCAGCGCCAGTCCCGCGTCGAGCTCGACCATGATGTCGTCGAACTCCAGACGACCGTCGAACGCTATCAGGGTGAAGTAGTTGCTCTCCTCGCCGATGCCGATTCCCTGCCCGATGATGATGCCGAAGTTCTTCTCCATGGCGAACCGGTTCGGGATCCGGTTGGCCTCCTTCTGCGTGGCGTTGTCCAGGGTCAGGGTCTCCTCGGGCTTCTGCTTCATGACCACGGCCTTCACGATCCGGGGAACGAGGGTGTTCAGGTCGTTCTCGTTCCGCGCGGCCATGGTCTGGCCGAACTCCACCTCGCCCGTGGGCTTGTGCTTGGCGAGCATGACCTTGATCTCGCTGCCGAGCCTCACCATGGACCCGTCGAAATAGCTCGCGCATCCTAGCCGCTTCGTGATCTCGATCTTCATGGCCTGGTTGAGCGCGACCGGCGGCTGCGTTTCGTACGCCGTGGAGCCCGAGTAGTCGGGGGAGGTGGGCGGCACCGGCGATCCGGAGTAGCCGGGCGCGGGCTGCGTCGCCGCCGGAGCCTGAACAGGTGCAGGCTGCGGAGTCGCGGTACCCGCCGCAGGCTGCGGAGGAGGCGGAGGGGGCGGAGGGGGCGGAGGCGGGGTCGGCGAGGTCCACGCCGGAGGGGGCGGGGTCAGCCCCTCCTTGTAATCCCGGACATCGAACCCGTAGTTCACGAGCTCGGTCATCATGGTGACCCGCGTGGCCTCGGCCACGTTCGGGCTCATATTCACAACGTCGAGAGGGAAGACGACGGTCTTCTCCGTTGCTCCGGCCGCACAGGGCAGCACGAGCATCAAGAACACCGAAGCGACGAGAGCAACGTATCGGGCTGTTTTCATGGCTCCACCTCTTATTGCCTTCATGACCTTGAACGATGCTGCAATCCAAGCTGGATACAATAAGAATGCCAGGATCGGCCCGGAAATGCCATATCACGGCCAACATGCTGATTTAATTGGTGAATACAAAAAAGTGGCTCAACAGGAAGAGAAACCTCAAGAAGATTGGACGTCCCTGATGTGGATTTTATGCAACAGGGAAACGGGAAAATGTGGAAGAAACGCCACAAGGCTGTGATCGTTTTGTCATACCCAGAAACGGCATCACTCCGCTTCGCCGATCAGCCGGACCAGGATGCGGCGATGCCGGGCCCGGTTGTCGAAGTCCAGGAGCACCACCTGCTGCCAGGTGCCCAGGATCGGGTGTCCGCCCGCGATCGGCACCACGAGCGACGGGCCGACGAGCGCGGCCCGGACATGGCTGAACCCGTTGCCGTCCCCCCACGCCGCGTCGTGCGCGTAGCGCATGTGGGCCGGCGCCATGCGCTCGAGCGCTGCCTTGAGGTCCTCGAGCACGCCGGGCTCGTATTCGATGGTGGTGAGCGCAGCCGTGGAGCCGGGCACGAAGACGAGCATCTCCCCTTCCGCAATCCCCGACTCGGTGACGAGCTTTCTCAAGTCCTCGGTGAGGTCGAAGATATCGACACTCGCCGTCGATCGACGCTCCAGGTACTGGGTGATCCGCATATCGCGCCTCCTTTCCGCAACCCGTTGTAGATCATTCCGGTCAAGACCGCCAACCTCGCCGCAATGCGCCATGGCGCATACGTCATATGAAATTCGTCACGAACTCGTAGGAAACAGGTATGATGGCCATGATCGGGCACGAGAACGAGCGGGCTTCCCCAAAGGAGGGAGACGATGGGAAATCGAGAGTTACGGATCGCGGCCTGGATAACGGCCGCAGCGCTTTGTTTCGCGGCCGCGTGCAGCGATGGGAGCGGCAACCTGAAGCGCTTCGACGACAGCGGGTGCAAGAAGGAGACGGCGCTTTCGAGCGGGACGTATGCCTTGAGCAACGCCAGCTACGACGGGCTCCAGTGCATCCAGTGGAAGACCACGGCCGAGACGGCCATGACCGTGACCTGCATCAACTTCGCCAATGCGTGCGGCCCCACGTGGAAGGGGGACGCGGTGTTCGAGCCTCCGTCCACGCTGCGGCTCACGGTCGACAATCCGGGCTGCATGATCGCGGCCTGCGGCTCGTGCATCTACGACTGGACCTTCGAGGTGGACAAGGTCGAGCCCGAGAAGGATCTGAAGCTCGCGATCGAGGCCAATTATTGCCCGGGCAAGGAGAAACCCGATACCTGGTCCTTTACCATCCCGTCCGCTCGCCTTGCGTCCGGCATCGTATGCCGCAATCAGGATCCGGGCGTGCTCGCATGGGACGGCGAGTGCGGCTCGCTCCACGGCGTGTGCAGGACGGAATCCAGCGGCATCTGCTCCGACGGCGGGGCGCCGTGCGACAGCGACCTCCTGTGCGGCGCAGACGCCGGGGCGGGCGACGCGATCTGCCACAAGCCGTGCATCAAGGACAGCGACTGCCCGCTCGACGGGCTCCTCACCTGCCAGGGCAGCCTCTGCCTGCTCAAGGAGACGTGGTAAGGGCCGAGACGAGCATCTGGCCGCAGTTCGAGCCGAAACGGTTCTCCTCGGGATCGCCGATCGAAACGATGGTCTCGAAGCCAAGGGATCGAAGCTGATGCGCGAGAGCCTCGGCAGGCCGAGGATCGTTCGGATCGATCGCCGACCGGAGCCCGGTCCTGAGCCCGCTCTGCGTGGGGTTGAGCGGCGTGAGCTTCACGGCAAAGTGATCGGCTGAAAAGATTTTCGACAGGACATCGGGGTCGAGCGGGGAATGCTCGACCAGGGCGAAGTTCAGGGTCACCTTGCGCGTGCCGGGACGGTGGAAACGATTTCCGTAACGCGCAATCTCGTCTAGGGTCCATGCCGGCACGCCGAAAAGCCGGTGCCGGAATTCCTCGTCGGTCGAGTGGATCGAGAACTGGAGCTGGAACTCTCGGCCGGCATAGACCCGGCTGCGCAGATCGAGCAGCTCCTCGAACAGGTTTTCGCTGCCGCACGGCGCCATGGTGGACACGCACGGCAAGAGGCCCGGCGCATCGTAACGCAAGGGAAGCCCGCAAAGCGCATCGAGCGCTTCCGAGTTCAGCATGGGCTCGCCCACGCGAGCGAGCTGCACCTTGAATTTCCGCACCGGCACCAGGCGAGAGGGGTAGCGGCCGAGCACGAGAATGTCGGCCTGGGCCAGGATCTCGTCGGCCGTGAGCTTGCGTCCCGGCTTCAATCCTGCATCGCAGAACGCGCACTTCACCGGGCAGCCCACGAACGACGAGAGCACGAGCACCCATTTCTCCTCGGCTGGAAGCGGCGGGGTCAGGGCCTCGGCGAATTCGATCTCGTCCTTCGGCGGCGTCGTGGATTGCGCGCGATACACCCACGCGAGCCCGTCCCGCCCGCGTTTTTCCACCACGCGCCAGAGGGCTCGACGATCTTTGGGAATGGCATGCATCGGACCCTTGTTATCATGGGACCGTATTCTTTCAAGAGGGAATCGGATGGCGGAAAGCGAGGATTTGTCCTAGAACCCTTTGGCGTGGAGGCGAGCATGAAAGACGTGGACAAGGCCGTTTCGTTTTTCCAAAACGGGCTCAACTGCAGCCAATCGATGGTCGCGACCTACGGGCCGCGGTTCGGGCTGGAGACGGAGATAGGCATCAAGCTGGCGAGCGGCCTGGGCGGCGGATTGGGCCGCACGGGCGAGACGTGCGGCGCGGTCACCGGATCGATCCTGGTGCTCGGCCTCGCATTCGACTCGGGCAGGGCCGGCGACAAGGAGAGCAAGGATCGGGTGGCAGCCAAGGTGCGCGAGTTCCTGGACCGGTTCTGCGAAACGAACGGAACGGCGCGCTGCCGCAGCCTCATCCAGTGCGACATCAGCACGCCGGAAAAGTCGGCCGAAGCCAAGGCCAAGGGGGTCTTCGACACGATCTGCCCGAAGCTCATCGAGAGCGCGGCCCTGATCCTGGAAAAGATGATCCCTTGAGGAACGCCGCAGCCTTCATGGCTGCGAGCTGGCCGTCGCCTGCCGCGATCCCGATCTGCCTGAACCGTCCGTTGCGCACGTCGCCGGCCAGGAAGAGACCGCGATGCTCCAGGAGGGAGATATCCTCTTGGGCACACGGTCTGGCTGGGGGGAGGTACCCCTCCAAGCTTTCGGGGCACCTTCCCCCGCTGCGGCCTTCTACAGGCATTTCTTCAACAGGTTGATCCGGTGGGTCGTGGGGCGGCCGGACGTGGGGGTATTTCGGACGACGCTCGTCGTCGGGAGAAATATCCCCCGCCGAGCCGGGGGCCCCCACGACCTCTATCGTTTCGAGGCTCGAGCAACGGCCGATGCAGCAGAGAATCGCATCGCATGATATCGAAGCTGCGTTCGGACCGGCGAGGCGCAGGCTAAATCCGTTCTCCAGACGCTCGACGACCTCGATTGAGGCTCGCGTATGTACGGTGATTCGGCCATGCTTCGCGACCTCTTCGCGCAACGTCGGGTTCGCTCTGGCCGAATCCCCCCGCATGACGAGTTGCACCGCGATCCCCCGGTCCGCCAGGTTGAGCGCACCGTCGAATGCCGCATCCCCGCCGCCGATCACCACGGCATTCCTGGCGCCATCCAGATCAAGATCACGAATTTCGTAAGCGAATGATCTGGAAAGCCCCTCATACGAGATCTCTTTGGGGACTGTTCCTGTCGCGAGGATCACTACACGTGCGCGGACGATCGTTCCATCCCTGGCCTCGACCATCCACAGACCGTCTTCGGCTTGACGGATGGATGTCACCTCCATGCATACGACCTCGATCTTCTGTGCCTCGAGCCGATTGCGGAGCGCTCCCGCGACCTCGGGCCCGGGCGTCCCGGCCCTGAAGAACGGCGAGTTCGAGACCTTCCACGCATTTTCGATGAGGCCGCCGGCCTTGCCGCGACGGTCCACGAGAAGACAGCTCGCCTTTTCTCGGCTGAGCTGCAGCGCGGCCGCGATTCCCGCGGGTCCGGCGCCGATCACCAGACTTTCGATAATGTTACTCATTTTTCATTAATTATCTTTATTGCATCATCGGCCAGGAACAGGATCCCGAACCCGTTCGCGAGCGATCGGAGCGTGCCGGTGTGCAGCTCGAGCCGACTCGTGGCGGTCGCATCCGCTGCGAAGTACACCTCGAGGTCGCGCACGAACGCGCTGCGGGCCGTGGTCTCGCAGCAGAGGTGCGTCATGACGCCGGTGATCACCACCTGCTCCGCGTTTTTCTCGCGCAGAATCGATTCGAGCCCGGTTCCATGAAAGGAGTCGTAACGGTTCTTGTCTACGATGAGATCCGAGGCGTGGACGTCGAGGCCCGGCGCGATCTCCCAATCCGGCTCTCCTTTCCGGATGTGGTCCCCCCAGAATGTACCGAGAGCGCCCAGATCGTCCATGCCATCGTGGCCGTGCCGCGTGAAGATGACCGGTCTCCTCCGGTGCCTGAACGCGGTTGCAAGGCGGTTGATGTTCTCGAGGATCGCAGCAGTGGCCGGAAGATACGACCTTCCCTCGGGATGTGCGAAGTAGCGTTGCATGTCGATGACGAGAAGCGCCGCGCGATCCGGAGACAAGGCCCAGCCCGGCCGCGGATAGGTGTACCCGGTCGCGTCGTCCATCCACGCGCGCGCCTTTGCCTTGAGCGTCTTTCGGGTCACGTAGGCCATACTGTCGATCTCGGTTTTACCTCTAAAGGCCTCGTGAGTGGGAGGTACCCCTCCAGGCTTTCGGAATACCTCCCCCTCACGAGGGTGTTGACCACTGCTTTTACCTTTTTCCGTGAGCTACGGCTACCGGATATACGTAAACAGATAGATGAGCGGTGAGAGGAAGAGGAGCGAGTCGAGACGATCCAGGAGGCCGCCGTGGCCCGGCATGAGCCCGCTCGCGTCCTTGGCGCCGAACGCGCGCTTGAGCATGGACTCAGCGAGATCGCCGGTCTGACAGAGCACGGCCGCGGGCAGGCCCAGGAGGATCGGGTCGCCGAACGAGAGCGCCGGGAGGAACGTCACCTTGGCCACGGCCACGAAGGCCATGGTGCCGGCAAGGCCGGCGATGGCCCCTTCCCACGTCTTGTTCGGGCTCACGATCGGCGCGAGCCTGGTCCTGCCCCACGCCCTGCCGATGAAATAGGCTGCCGAGTCTCCGACAAAGGCGCATCCGAAGAGGAGCGCGCCCCATCGCGATCCGTCCGGACGGGCCGTGACCAGGGCGAGGAACGCGAGAAGGCCGCCGATCCAGAGCGCCACCAGGAGCGAGAGCGAGGCCTCGCGCAGAGCCGTCTCGAACCCGCGGGGCGATCCGAGATGGGACGCAATCGAAGCCATGACGAGGAGAGCGAGAAGCGACAGGCCCACGAGCGGCCGGATCGACATGGTATACACCGCGCTCGCGGCGAGGAGCCCGAGCGCGGCCATGGCCGCGCGGCGCCACGGCTCGGCCTTGGGCATGGCCACGAGCGCCACCTCGTAGCACCCGACCCCGATGGACCCGAGGACCAGGAGGAGCATGCCTTTTCCGGGCGCGAAGATCAGCACGGCCAGGATCACCGGCAAAGCCACGCCCGAGGTGATGAGGCGTTTGGCGAGGTTCGACAAGGCTATCTCACCTTTCCGAAGCGCCGGTCCCGGCCGGCATAGGCCGCGAGCGCCTGATCGATCTCCTTTTCGCCGATGTCGGGCCAGAGGGTCTTGGTGAAGCAGAACTCGGTGTACGCGAGGCTCCAGATGAGGAAGTTCGAGATGCGCTCCTCGCCCGAGGTGCGGATGAGGAGGTCGACCGGGCCGTACTCGGCGCTCTGGAGCAGGCTTCCGAAGCGCTCCACGTCGAGATCCTCGGGCCGGAGCTCGCCCCGCGCCACCTGGGCCATGGCCTCGCGGGCCGCGGCCGTGATCTCCTCCTGGCCGCCGTACGACAGGGCCAGGACCAGGTCCATGCCGGTGAGGTGCGCGGTGTCTGCGATGAGCTCCTCGAGCGCATCGCGGACCGGGGCCGGGAGCCTCTGGATCTCGCCGATGGCCCGAAGCCGGATGCCGGTCGAGAGCAGGGTGGGCCGCTCGGCCCGGATGGTGCTCGCGAAGAGCTTCATCAGGGCGTCGATCTCCTCCATGGGCCGGAGCCAGTTCTGGGTCGAGAAGGCATAGAGTGTGAGGACCGGAATCCCGAGCTTGCGGCAGTAGGTCACCACATTCCGGACCGCCTTGGCGCCGGCCGCGTGGCCCGCGACCCGCGGAAGGCCGCGATGCTGGGCCCATCGGCCGTTGCCGTCCATGATGATGGCGAGGTGTCTCGGGAGCTTCTTGGGTTGGTCCATCGCAAAGGAACTATCATACCGAGGAAACACGGGCAATATCTTGAAACGGCTTGAACCTGCGACTCGACCTGTGACAGACTGTTTCACGTGAAACCATGGACAGACCCGTGAGCAAGATCCAAGCGGCCGATTTGGTATGCGGGGTGTGCCGCGAGGCGAAATCAGAGGATGAGCTGGTGCCGGTGGAGATGATCCGGCCCGGTGTGCTGGAGACCATCAGGAAACGGGTTCCCGGATGGACCCCGCAAGGCTACGTGTGCCTGAAGGACCTGAACCACTATCGCTCGCTCTACATCCAGGAGATGCTCGAGTCCGAGAAGGGAGAGCTCACGCGGCTCGAGTCGGACGTGCTCCGAAGCCTGGACGCGGAGGAGCTTCTATCCAAGAACATCAACGACGAGTTCGACCGGGGGCTCACGCTGGGCGAGCGCCTGGCCGATGCCATCACCAAGTTCGGCGGAAGCTGGGCCTTCATCGCGACCTTCCTCGCTTTCTGCCTCATCTGGATGGGAACGAACACCTACTTCCTCGTCTCGCGGCCGTTCGACCCGTACCCATACATCCTGCTCAATCTCCTCCTCTCCTGCATCGCGGCAATCCAGGCGCCGGTGATCATCATGAGCCAGAAGCGGCAGGAGACGAGGGACCGGCTGCGGGCCGAGCACGACTACCGGGTGAACCTCAAGGCCGAGCTCGAGATCCGCCAGCTCCACGAGAAGATGGACCACCTCATCATCCACCAGTGGCAGCGGCTGCTCGATATCCAGCAGATCCAGACCGACCTGCTCGAGGAGATCGCTCCCATCCTCAGGTCCGTGAAGGGACCGGAAAAAGGCCAGCCATGAGCATTGAGGGAGCATCGATGTACTTTCCGGGCGTGGTGCGTAACATAGGGTCAGGGAGCGTTGAACCGTGAGCGAGAACCTTTATGACATCCTCGGCGTGGCCAAGACCGCGACCCAGGACGAGATCAAGAAGTCCTACCGCAGGCTTGCCAAGAAATACCACCCGGACGTGGCCAAGAACGACCCTGGGGCCGAGGAGAAGTTCAAGAAGATCGCGGTGGCGTACGAGGTCCTGAACAACCCCGAAAAACGCAAGATATACGATGAGTTCGGCCTGGACGGGCTCCGCGAGGGGTTCAACCCTGACGCAGCCAGGGCAGCGGGATGGAGGCCGGGCGCCGGGCCGGGCCAGGGAGATGCTGCGCAGTGGGGGGGGTTCCAGTCCAACATCAACCTGAACGACATCTTCGAGGAGCTCTTCGGCCGGAGCGGGTTCGGACGCAGCCGCGGAGGGCCTTTCCAGGGATTCAATGTGGCGTTCAACATGGGCGATCTCCAGGACCTTGAGGGGTTCGGAAGGGCCGGAAGGCAGCCCCGGCAGAGACCGGGCCGAGCCGGCGTGCGCGGGAACGACGTACGCACCGAACTCTCGGTGGAGCTCCTGGATGCGGTCAGGGGGGTCGAGATCCCGCTCACCCTGGAGATCCCCTCGGTGTGCCCGGCCTGCGAGGGCATTGGAGTGGAGCATCGCGGCGGCTCGTGCCGGAGCTGCCATGGCACAGGCCAGGTCCGGGGGAGCGAGCGGAACATCAAGGTCAGGATCCCTGCCGGCATCGAGAACGGAAAAACCATCCGTCTCGCAGGGTTGGGCTCTCCGGGAACAGGCGGCGGCCCAGCGGGCGACCTCTTCATCGAGGTCCATGTGAAGCCTCACCCCTTTTTGAAGCAGGAGGCGCAGAACCTGCTCATGGACCTGCCGGTGACGCCGGCTGAGGCCTACAAAGGGGCCAAGGTCGAGGTGCCGACTCCGTGGGGTCCTGTGCAGATGAAGATACCGGCCGGCTCGCAGAGCGGCGCCCAGCTCAGGCTCCGGGGCAAGGGGGCCGGGAAGAAGGGGGACCTCATCGTGCGGCTCATGATCACCTTGCCGGTCGGCAAGGACGAGAAAATCGAGAAGGCCCTCGACGAGGTGGAGTCCAGATACCTGGTCAATGTCCGCTCCAACATCCGGCTTTAGGATTGTTTCACGTGAAACAGCGTCTCGTCCACCGGGATGTCCGGGTACAGGCGCCTGTGGACCATGAGAAAGGACTGGACATGCCAGCTCCGGTCGCCGATGGCCCCTGGAAGGACATCGATGAAGCCGCAGAGGAACCGCTTCCGATCAAATCCCGGCAGCTCGGATAAAAGCATGATGTCATCCGCGTCTTTTGCGTGCAGCCTGAAGATCTTGGCAACGGCCAGATCCTCGGGGCAGGGTGTGAACACGCGGATGCGCTCGGTGGAGAATTCCATGGAAAGAAGCAGGTGCTCCCGCCACTCTTCTGGAAAATGGACTTCATACGGGTCGCATCGGGTGTTCACATCCAGGGGCGCACCTCTGCGGCTTTGATTGATCCTGCCGATCGCCTCCATGAGCAGCGGCAGACCCTCGGTGGGCATGGCGTCGATATCCCTTGTTGCGGTCCCTTGAGGACAAAGCACCAGCACTGCCGCGCCGCCGACGAGCAGGAAGTCCACCGGTTCCCGGAGGTTGCGGTCGGCTTTTTCGAGAAATCGCTTGAGCTCTGCCCTGGTGATCAGCATGGGTGATAGTGTCTGGTGAAATCCGCCAGGTCGAACACACCGAAAACGAGGTGTTTTTTCATCGGCTCCGGAGTCCCGGCCACGATGCGCTCCGGATCCATGAGTCCGGCGCCGAAGAAGATCGCCGTTCCAGGGTCCACAAGGCTCGCGTGATGCTCGATGAAGGACTCCATCCGGCTTGATGGCGCCACGGATGCCGCCACCTCGGCCGCAGCGGCAAGCAGTTGGTGTTTTCTCGGATCCGGGACGTCCAGCCGGCCTGCGGCGATCGATTTGAGACCGAGGAGCGTGGCCGGAATCATCTCGAAGGCCCTGGCATTTCTCATGGCCGCGGCATCGAGGAGCGAGACCAGTTCCTCGAGTTGCGGATCCCCTTCATCCTCTTCCTGGAGAAGGCAGAGTGCGCTCACGCCGAGCGCATCCGCCACGGAAACCAGGCTTTCATTTATAGGACTGTATCCGGGCCTCAGGATATGGTGGAGCGATTGGCGACTGATCCCGGCGGCCCGGGCCAAGGCTGCAACGGTCATGTCATGAGTTGTCATAACTTCTCGTATATATTTAATGTTTACACCAGGAATGGCTGTGGTTCCTCCTGGAATCCAGGATAATGAATTGATCCATGAAGTGTCAAGAAATAATTTACATGTAAATAAATTGATTACTTCAGCCGGATCACGTGGTACTCGCCGTCCGGCTCCCAGCAGATGTCGGTACCCATGTAGGCCACGCGGACGAGGAGCACGGTCTTCTCGATGTCGACCGCGGCCTGGTTGATGAAGGAGTGGTTCACGCAGAGCTTCTTGCACTTGGGGCTCTTGGGGCCCACGTCCTCGGGATCGACGCAGTGTTGCCTGGCGAGCCATTCGCGGAACTCGCGGCTCTCCACCACCTTGTCCCCCTCGTCCTTGATCGTGAGCCTGGGCTGCACCCAACTCACCGAGAATCCTGCCACGTGGATCTCCTGGGGCGGCGGCTCCTCGTTCGCATCGGTCCGATCCTCGCGCGTGTAATCGATCACCACGTTGTCCATGGGAACCCATTTCTGTCTCGCGAGATAGGCGTTGGCCTTGTCGAGCCGCTTCTTCACCTTGTCCACGAGCGCGGTCTTGATCTCCGGGTCGTCTCCGTACGCCATGTCGTCGTACTCGTCCGGCAGGAGCACGGCTTCCTCGTGGGTCACGCGGCCGGTCTTCACAGCGAGCGTAATGAGGCGCAGGTTCAGGTTGCCGCGCGCGCCGTCCTCGGTCTGGTAGTCGACAACCACCTCGTCGCCGTCAGACGAGATAGCCGGCAGGTTCCGGGTGGAGAAGACGATCTCGTTCGCCTGGACCGCGCCGTCGGCCATGGTGACGAGCGGCGTATCGAAGCTCTTGTTGTCCATGACCTTCTTCTTTTTCCCCTTGGACTTGGGCTCCGGAGACGAGGAAGGCCCGGCTGCCGAGGAATCCGCAGGCGGAAACGGCTCGCTCTCCTCAGTCTCCGCGATCACCGTGGTCCCTGTCTTCGGCTGAGGCGACGGAGGCACCTGATTGTTCTTCACCTCGGGGTTGGCCGCAGCCGAGTCCTTGGACGCCGAAGCCTCTGGCGAAGGGGTCTGGCCTCCGCCGCACGACAAGGCGAAAGCCAGGCCAAGAGTCAGGGTGACGACATGGAACCAGGGAATGATCGTTTTCATGATGTCGCTCCTCATTTGCATTCAAGCCTTGTACCACAGTTCCGCCCTGCCTTGCATTCAACAAGAGATAACTAGGCTTTGTTCCGGAGCGCGGCCCGGGCCGGAGCGCCGTCCAGACCGGCCAGGCGCAGCGGCAGGCAGAGGAGCTCATAGCGGCCTGGGGCCACACCCCTGAGGTCGAGCCCCTCGAGGATGAAGACGGGAGGCATGGCGCCGAGCAAAGTCTTGTGCACCGGGAAGGTCGGGTCTGCGGCCGTCTCGACCGAGAGGTAATCGATTCCCACGAGACGCACCGAGGTGTGGTCGTGAAGGAACAGGGCCGCGTCCAACGTGAGCGCTGCGTGGTCCGCGATGAACGTGGACAACAGGAGCGACTCGTTCACGGTGCGGAGGAGAAGACGCTTCGCGTTCCCCATGTTCGCTCGTTCCAGGAACTCGGCGTCGATGGTCTTCCCGGCCGGCCGGGCATCGAGCACCAGCGCGTCGCCGCACAGGATGTCGAGCGGGATCCGGTCCACGGTCATGCCTCGGTCCAGGAAGTGCGCGGGCGCATCCAGGTGCGTTCCCACATGGTTGCTCGAGGCGATGGCGTGCATGGAGTAGCCTGTGTCGGCCAGCGAAGCGGTGCGGGTCGCCGTGAACTTCGGATCTCCGGGGTAGGTGATCGTCCGGTTGTCGAGCGGCCAGGAGATGTCGATATAGGGTGTGGTGGTCATGGTCCTGCTCTATACCAGACCATGGAGCGATGATCTATTTCGATGAAGGAGTGAAGGTCATTTTTTTCAGGGAACGTACTCGTAAGCGCCCATGTCGGTCCTGGTGCCAGGGACGCCAATATTGGGGATGTCCTGACGTGGATGCCCTTCCAGGTCGGTCGAGGTGCCGGATATATCATCCCCATGATCGATACACGGAGAGCCGGACCGAAGGTGGTAGTCATCGATTTCATACCGGGAGCCGGGTGCTGTTTCGGCCGTGATGTCACCCCAAACCATGATCTGGGTCTTCGTGTTGCCGGCAATGACGAAGCTCAGGATGCCGCTGGTGTCGGGCTTCACGAAGAGACCAGCCAGGGACTGCTCAGACCAGTCGGCCGCGGAGTCCTCCAGCTCGGTCTGGAACAATGTCGGATTGAACGTGACCTTGGACCAAGTTCCATGGCTCAGCGGGTTTCCCACGAACTTCGGATCTTCATCGATATTCCCTTGCCCACCCGCATACCCCTCCACGTCGCTGGTGCTGACCTGGGGGGTGCCGATGCCCGACATATTGCCGCCGAAGTGATTGCCCCAGACAATCGAGTTTGAAATCCCTGTGTTATCAAAATAATCTTCCCACGCTTCCGTCGAGCAATCATTTTCCACGATGTCGGAGTTCTTGATGGTTAAAGCATTCTCTGCCATATTCATTAACCGATTGTTTTTATTGCCAATTATGACGCTATTGTCGACTACCACGTTTCCACATTCATTGGAGATCGCCTCGTCCTGGTTTCCTGTGAAAAGGCTTTTCTTCACTCGCAGCGCGCAACCCTTACCATAATGGTCGTCATAGTTCGAGGCGTATACCCCTCCTCCGCTTGTTGCCTTGTTGTGGTTGAAGATGCAACCGGCAAGGACATCATTGCTTGTGTTGGTATAGATGGCCCCACCGCCAAGCGGCAATTCGGGTGGAGGAGGTGGTGGTGGTGGCCTATTTTGTCTTGATTCGAACAGAGCGCGGGTGGTTAGATATCGAGTCACGACATTGTCAGTAAAAACCGTATCCTTCACCAACATCAATCCATGAGCCAGGAACGTCAATGCACTATTCTGGAAGATCCCCCCTCCCCGGAGAGCAGCAACATTGGCACCGAACACAGATTTCTCAATCATCATCGAGTCGCTGTCATTTTCGATGGCCCCCCCTTGATTGGCCATGTTGTTGATGAAGGTGGAGTGTGATATCGTTAAAGAAGTCAGGTAATTATATGTCGCCAGCCAATGATATATTGCCCCACCACCCTCGTCCTCCGCTTGATTCTCTAAAAATAAACAGTTGGAAAAAGTTACTTGGCTGTCGATATCGTTCACAGCCCCGCCGCTTTTCATCGCATAGTTACCGAGGAAGAGGCAGTTGGAAACACGGATCGACGTCCCCCAGTTCACCATGCCGCCACCCATGTCATTTGGCGTTATCAAGGGAAAGAAAGTTCCCGCAACATCAGCCCGGCCGTGGGTCACGGTGACGCCGTCCAGGACCGCTTGATCACATCCTTTTGCCCAGACAACGTGGAGGACTACCTGCTCCACAGCGGCATCGGCGTCATGGTCGTCCTTCCGACCATCCAGGATTGTCTCGTGCGCGTTGAAGTCGCGTTCTTCGCGGGAAGTCTCGTTGCCGGCAAAGCCGCCGTACACGTGGACGTCTGACCGGAGCTGTACGGTATCGATCCGATCCGTCTGGAAGATGTGGTACGTCCCCTCAGCCACCCAGACCTCGCAGCACGGCGGCCCGCTGTCGGGTGCGGCCGCCTCGTAGGCCGAGTTGATCCCTTGCTGCACGGTCCCAAACGCCGTGGCCCAGGAAAGACCGTCCGGTGACGAAGCGGCCGAGTCGATGTCCACATATCGGACGCAGTTGCAAATCAGGCCTGCATCGGTCCCGGCATCTCTGCCTGCATCAGCGTCGGCGTCCGAATCGCCGTCCCCGTCCAGGTCCGCATCCGCGTCGCCTGCTCCGGCCTCGCCCCCGCTGTCCAGCGCCTGACCGTCAGGCCCACTGTCCACGGACGTCGCGTTCCCCCGCTCGCAGGCCCACGGCCCGATCGCGAGAGAAAGCAATAGGAGAGCTGTGTGAATGACATGATTTTTCATGGGCTTCCCCGGACTCCTATTCTGTTTAGTGCAGGAACCGAAGGAAATCTTGGATTATTCTGAAAAGTATTGGCGATTCGCATCGGGTTTGCATATGATTCGCCCCCATGAAGATCGTGGGACTCACAGGCGGCATTGCGTGCGGCAAATCGACCGTGGCCCGGATGCTCCGCGACCTCGGTGTGCCCGTGGTGGACGCGGACCGGCTCGCGGCCGAGATCCTGGACCCGGGCGAGGAGGCGTTCAACGACGTGGTCGCCGTGTTCGGCAAGGGGATCCTCACCCAGGAGGGGGAGATCGACCGCGAGCGGCTCGGCCAGGCCGTGTTCGGCGACGAGACCCTGAGGCGGAGGCTCGAGCAGATCACCCACCCCCGGATCGCGATTCGGGCGCGCAAGGCGTTCGAGATCATCGAGAGCCGGGGCGTCGAGGTTGCGGTATATGAAGCCGCGCTTCTCATCGAGACCGGCATGTACAAGATGCTGGCAGCCAACATCGTGGTGAGCGTACCGCCCGTTGTGCAGATCGAACGGCTCATGACCCGTGACGGCTTGTCCGAGGAAGGGGCAAGAGCCAGGCTTCGGGCCCAGATTCCGATCCACGAGAAGATGGCGTTGGCAGACTACGTGATCGACAATTCCGGGGACACTGAAGCAACGAGAAATCAGGTGGTTGAAATCTGGGGCAAGATCACTTCCAGGTTCATGGTCAAGAATTGATTACAATTTCATTGGAAAAGTCCTGTACTAATTGATTTAATTGAGTTTTTCGTCGCTTTTTTCTTGGAAGAGTCAATTCCATACGTTATCTTATTATTGATGAAGTATCTGTCTGCAAAGATGCTGGCGTCTTGCCTTCTGTTCATGATCCTTGGGGTCCTGGGCTGTTATCAGGCCGATCTGCCGCAAGTGGCGGAGGTGACGCCCAGTGAAATCAATCTGAGCCAGCATACCTCGAAACCGGTCGAGATCACGATCTACGGACAGGGATTCAGCGATTATGTGGTCAGCGAAGGAGTCGGCGGAGACCCATTCAAGTCCGAGCGGTACTTCTACGTGAGGCTCCGGGACAGCCAGGGCCGGATCGACCGGTACCTCACGGATCAGCAAGGGCGCGCTGCGCTGGCGTGGACCCCGGACCGGATCGATGAAATCCATGCGTGGCTCGACGTGATTCAGCCATCCCCGCTCAAGCCGGGCGAGTATGCGATCGAGGTGATCCTGCCGGGTCTCAGACTGCTACAAAGCCCGTTCTCCCTGGAGGTCAAGGGCAAGCTGCCGGGCGTGGACCCGGACGGAAATCCGCCGAACGACCTCGATGCCGGCGAGCCGGCCTCCCAATGCATCGAGGTGGGGCTCGCTAATCTCGAGTCCGTGTCGCACGGCATATCGCAGAACGAGAACGGCGTGTGGCCGCAGACCTGCCTCGGCCCGATTTGCGACTGCGACCATGCGGTCTACCAGTTCGAGGTCGAGCGGCCCGGCCGATACTATCTCTGGGGGCTCGTCGAGAAGGGGGCGAACATCGTCATTGAGCCTACTTTCTATATGATGGTGGACCTCTACACCCCCTTCATCTGGGACGTGCTCCAGTGCAAGTCCAGCGCGCTCGTTTGGGATACCTGGCTCTGGAACCAGGTGAGCAGCCGGGACGTCGGCGAGTACATCTGCGACCCCATGTACGTGAAGGATGAGATCTCCTTCGACCTCGAGGCCGGCACGCACTACATCACCATCTGGGGCCGATCCGGCGGCATGGGGCTCCTCAAGTTCGTGCTCAGGGACGACAAGCACAACTTCCCGAAGGACTTCACGTTCGACGTCTGCAACAACCTCGAGTCCCCGCACACGCCCCAGATCCAGCACTGATCTCGTTTACCGTCCTCGAGGGGGAGAAAAGAATCCTGCAAATTCTTCCGGTGAGGCCTGTCCGGCAGTGTCAAAACTGTTGACACCATGAAAAAAGTGAGATCTATTAAGATGTTATCATGGCTGATCAGGATAATATCTCAAGCAATTTCATGCAAATAGCTGCAATCAACGTTGGGGGGCGGAAGGAGAGGATTTCCTGTGTACCGCATCGTTAAACGGGAAGAATACTCGCCGGTGACCTTCATGTGGGAGATCGAGGCGCCGGACGTGGCGCAAGCGGTCGAGCCGGGCCACTTCGTGATCGTGAAGCACACGGACGAAGGGGAGCGGATTCCGCTCACGGTCGCGGACTTCGATCGCAAGAGAGGGACCGTGACCCTGGTGATCCAGGCCGTGGGCAAATCGACCCGCATGTTCCAGAAGCTGAAACAGGGCGAGTCCATCGACTCTTTCGTCGGCCCGCTCGGCATCGCGAGCCACCTCGAGAAGAAGGAGGGCAAGATCGTGTGCGTGGGCGGCGGTCTGGGCGTTGCTCCGGTCTTTCCTCAGCTCCGGAAGCTGAAGGAGCTCGGCAATCATACGATCTCGATCGTCGGGTTCCGCACCAAGGAGCTCATCTTCTGGAAGGAGAAGTTCGAGAAGTACTCGGACGTGCTCCACATCGCGACCGACGACGGCAGCTACGGCACCAAGGGGTTCGTCACCACGGTGCTCAAGGACGTTCTCGAGAAGAATGCGGATGTCAGCGAGGTCATCGCCATCGGCCCGCTCGTGATGATGAAGGCTTGCGTCGATATGACGAAGCCCCGCGGCATCAAGACCATGGTGAGCCTGAACCCGATCATGGTGGACGGCACGGGCATGTGCGGATGCTGCCGTGTCACCATCGGCGGCAAGATGAAGTTCGCGTGCGTGCACGGCCCGGACTTCAACGGGCTCGAGGTCGACTTCGACGAGCTCCTGAAGCGCCACAGCCGGTTCCTGCCGTTCGAGCAGGAATCGCTCAAGCGATGGGAGTCGTCGTGCCAGTGCGAGTGCGGGGGGAAGGAGGTGGCGCGATGAGCGACGAGCCCAAGAAGACACTCAAGACCATTGCGCCTAAGAAGACGCCGATTCCCGAGCAGGACCCCAAGGTGCGCTGCCACAACTTCAAGGAGGTGGCGCTCGGCTACTCCGAGGAGCAGGCCCTGGCCGAGGCGGCCCGCTGCCTCGAGTGCAAGAACCCCAAATGCGTGGAGGGATGCCCGGTGTTGATCGACATCCCGGGCTTCATCCGCGAGATCTCGGCCAAGAACTACCGCCGCTCGTTCGAGATCCTGAAGAAGGACAACGCGCTTCCGGCCGTGTGCGGACGCGTATGCCCGCAGGAGGTGCAGTGCGAGGCCACGTGCATCGTGGGCAAGAAGCTCGAGCCCGTGGGCATCGGCCGGCTCGAGCGGTTCGTGGCCGACTACGGCATCGAGCGCGGCTGGGAGGACCTGCCCGAGATCAAGCCGAACTCTCGCAAGGTGGCGATCGTGGGGTCAGGACCTTCCGGGCTCGCGGTCGCCGGCGACCTCGCGCGGGCCGGCTGCGCGGTCACGATCTTCGAGGCGCTCCATGTTCCGGGCGGCGTGCTCAAGTACGGCATCCCGGAGTTCAGGCTCCCCAAGCGCATCATCAACATCGAGATCGGCGGGCTCCAGAAGCTCGGCGTGAAGGTCGAGTGCGACAAGATCATCGGCCGTCTCTATACGATCCCGAGCCTCATGAAAGACCGCGGTTTCGACGCGGTCTTCATCGGCACGGGCGCGGGCTTCCCGAAGTTCGCCGGGATTCCGGGTGAGAACCTGAACGGCCTCTTCTCCGCGAACGAGTACCTGACGCGCACGAACCTCATGGCGGGCTGGGACTTTCCGAACATGGACACGCCGGTGGGCATGGGGCGCAAGGTGGCGGTCATCGGCTCGGGCAACACGGCCATGGATGCGTGCCGCGTGTCCCTGCGCATGGGCGCGGACAAGGTCTACTGCGTGTACCGCCGCACCATCAAGGAGTCGCCGGCACGTATCGAGGAGCTTCATCACGCCATGGAGGAGGGGGTGGAGTTCCATTGGCTCACGGCGCCGGTCGCGATCCACGGGGACGACAAGGGGTGGGTCAAGTCCATGGAGTGCGAGAAGATGGAGCTCGGCGAGCCCGACGAGTCCGGCCGCCGGAAGCCCGTACCGATCAAGGGGTCGAACTTCCTCTTCGAGGTCGACACCATCGTGTACGCGCTCGGCACGGCGGCGAACCCGGTCATTGCCCAGACCACGCCCGGCCTCGCGACCAACAAGTGGGGCTACATCACGGTGGACGAGAACCAGATGACCAGCATCCCCGGCGTGTTCGCGGGCGGCGACATCGTGACCGGCGCGGCCACGGTCATCCTCGCCATGGGGGCCGGCCGCCAGGCCGCCAAGGGGATGCTGAAGTACCTCGGGCTTGCCTGATCATTCCCGCGAATCGGTTTCGGCTGAATGTGAAGATATTCTAGAGGATCGCTTCGAGAAGCAGGACGAGCTGCGGCATGAGGCAAGCGCTGTCCTGGGCGCCCAGGGTCTGGCAGCCGCAATTGCCGCCGTGGTCCTTGCTTTCTCCGGCGTCCGAGGCCGCGTCCGAGGCCGCGTCCAGGATTGCGCCGTCCGCGTCGCCGTCCGTGTCCGTATCGCTGTCCGTATCGGTATCGGTGTCCGCGTCGGTATCCGTATCGGTGTCAGCGTCGGTATCAGCGTCGACGTCCGTATCAGCGTCCCCATCGGCACCGGCATCCCCTGCGTCGGCATCCGCATCGGCGTCCGCTCCCGAGTCCGCGCTCGCGTCCGCTCCACCGTCCACCCCTGCGTCCGGGATCGGTCCGAGATAGTCGTGCACGAAGACATCGGAATACCCATTCAGGTCATGGGGCACGAGATTGGTGGCATAGGAGTCGAAGACCACGAGCCGGCCGGTCGAGGAGATGTCCATGAATTCGTTGTAACCATCGGCTTGGTTTCCGAGAGAGTCCACATTCACGCGCGTCATGATCTCATCGACCCTATCCATGACAAAGATGTCACCATCGGAGTTCGTGTCGTTGTCCACCAGGTTGGTTGCATAGGAATCAAAGGCGATGTACCTCGCGTTTGACGACATGGCTCCCCCGTAGCCTCCGGAATTGTCGTTACCGAGCCCGCCGTCCGCGATCCAGTAGCTGACCAGGGACGTGGTTCCTCCCTGGAGATCCCGGATGTAGACCTGGAAGTGGTCTCCGGAC